>Ga0310695_10000403_pt1 | contig 113420 bp, 81 predicted proteins | sample RumenRJG_04DNA_FD_203882 | JGI IMG/M metagenome (GOLD analysis project Ga0310695, IMG submission 203882) | Bovine rumen microbial communities from Lethbridge, Alberta, Canada - RJG_04 (v2) (version 2) | ecosystem: Host-associated > Mammals > Digestive system > Stomach > Rumen | place: Canada...
GTCAAGACCGCTGCCGACGTAAACAAAGATGGCAACATCACCATCGCCGACGCCGTGACCATCATCAAGGGGCTTCTATAGGAAGCAGACGGCCGCCGGTGCCAATCTGTATTCGCCTCACACAATATATTTATTTTTTGCAAAAAGAATGCCACCTTTGCAACACTGACTGATAATCAGAATGTTAAGCGTGGCATTCTTGTGATAAAGGTGACAAAGTCCAGCAGAACGGAAGATGGCACCGAAGTGAACCGTACTCAACGGGCGCTTGAACCGTTCAGGCGCTCTGCCGTTATCCTCAGTGCCTCCTGCGACAACTGATGAAGCGTCCCTATGGGCCATCTGATAAAGCTCAAATCTCGTTACTTATTATCTGGCTTCCAGACAAACAGCCCCTCAGAATTCGCCAGGAGGGAAACCAACTCCAGCAGTTCCTTGCTAGGATTATAGAGGGTCATGTAGTGGTCATCGCCGTTGAAGCCTATCATCGCATTCTCAGAGTCCATGACCATATAGACGGCATCACCGCCAATGAGCATCTTCTCCAAAGATTCTGGCTGAAGGCTGACAAGAACAGCACCGGAGGCATCTGCCACCGCGATCCCATAGTAGCAGTTCAGCTTCATCAGCAGACTGGCAAACTTACGGCAAATCCTGCCGAACTGCGGCTGCTCCAGCCAGTATCTTTCTATCTTGAAATACTGCCCCCGGCTATTTGCAGGCACCTGCTTGGGCAGGATGTCAATCAGCCAGTAGGGCTTCTCCAGATAATCGTCTATGGTCATCATTCTTTATCGTAACTTTCGTGTAATACTTTCATCAACAAATCCCCCTTTATCTGATATTAGGCACCTTACTGACCACGAGGTCGTATGATGCCTTTATCTGTTGCTTAACAAAATCATCATCAAGTTTGTCCAAAACGAGATCGCTCCAATGCCTTTTGCATTCCCGAGCAAACTCGCCTACACGTAGCCTTTCATGTGATAGCCCATGCGCTTCAGCTGCATGGCTGCCCCCATCAGGTAGAGCTGATGCAGGCACGAGACGTAGGCATTGAAAGCCTCTTTCGTACCCGGCTCTATGTTCTGGTGACGAAGTGCATTATAGACACGCGAGGCACATTCACCGACCAATTTCTCCAATACGGTATAGTCAACGCCTCTCAGTAGCAGCACTTCTTCGCGGATATATTCGTCCAGCGAGTCGTAGCCTCGCTTGTCGCGCAGATAGGCATAGAGGTCGTCTATCTTCGAGTAAATATCCCATTCCGTATCCCACAGTTTAGCCACGGCCATGCCGATATACATCATCCAGCCGAGGGATGCCGAAGGAAAGTCCTGAAACTCCCTGATGCCGTCGGGAATGTATGCCTTGGCGATTGATTCCCACTTCTCTTCTACGTCAGGACACTCAGGCAGTCGCTCGTCAACCTCCTTCATTGACAGAAGGAACTGGTGCAAGTCCTGACGTAGCTTTTCTTCAAATTGTTCCATTATAGCATATATTTCCTAATTGTTCTACTGCTTTCGTTATGTCCTCTTCGAACCTGCAGTGGTCACGGAGAAAGTCTGAGTGGCCATCAGATATGGCATCATACAGCTCCTGACACATATCATCAGCGTATGAGGCGATGGCAATCTCGATGTCATCCTTCTGCCAGTCGAGCGAAGAATGGATATAGACCTGCCGCTTCTGATGCAGGAAACTGTAGGCCGTCTCTATGCTGTCACGGGTGATCATGCGTCGTAGCCTATGGGTCTAAACTGTTTCTGCTGCTCACTCCATACGAAGCCTTTACCCATCAGGTAAGCCTTGATCTGCTTTGGCTCTCGGCTGAAGGCATAGCACAGCGATTCGAGGCTGTCGAACTCCTCGTCACGCAGAAGCATGTTGACGCTCGAAACCAGAATGGCCGGGTCTTTGGGTAAGTAGTCCATCAGTCCTTAATCTCCTCCAGTGCTCCTGTCTCTGAATCAATGATGAAGCCGCGAACCACGATGTCCTTGGGCACCAGCGGATGGGTCTTAATGGTCTCTACGGTCTTTCGGACCGATTCTGGCGTGTCCTTGAAGCCCTCCAACCAGTGATGCAGGTTGATGCCGCACTTCTGGATGGTGTCCAACGTCTCGTCCGTCATGCCACGGGCTATCATCTCGTGGCGGAAGTGGCTGAAGCTCATGTGGCAGGCTCCGCATTGCGAATGTGCCACCACCATGATCTCTTCCACCCCTAGTTCGTAGATGGCGACGATCAGGCTGCGCATGGCTGAATCGAAAGCCGAAATCACCAGTCCGCCTGCGTTCTTGACAATCTTGGCATCGCCGTTCTTCAGGCCCAGTGCTGCAGGGAGCAGTTCGGTCAGGCGGGTGTCCATACATGAGAGTACGGCCAGTTTCTTGTCAGGGTACTTATCCGTCAGATACTTCTCGTAGCCTTTTTGGGCCACGAAGGTCTTGTTGTAGGCAATTATTTGGTCTATCATACTAAATCTTATTAAATCAGCAAGCAAAGGTAGTCATTTCTGCCCGATTTTTAGTAATTTTGCCCTCATAATTATGAATGTTTATGATAGGTAGGTCAGAAATTAGCCAGAAGCCAAAGTCTCGCGGCTGATAATCGGAGGGTAAAAAAACATGGCATATACAGGACGTTTCGGACAGTTAGATGACTATCGGCGTGATGAGCTGATACGGATAATAGAACACTCTGTAGAAAAGTTGACGCTTCAGGAGCTGGAGGCTCTATATTATGACATGAGCACAAAGAATTACATAAACGACGAGTATTGAAATCAATCCCTTCTCTCAGAGCGATTGGGCTTGGGCGGTCCTTTTCGTGATGGCCGCCTTCGCGGGCATCGGTTATGTCCACCGCTTCATGATGTCGCTCAAGGCTCCGTTTGCCCCAAGATGATGTCCAGCAAGACAGTCACGTCGGCAGACGTCACGGAGCCGTCGCCGTCCATATCGGCCCGTATGCCTATATTGTTGCCTAAGATGATGCTCACCAGTGTTGCTACGTCGGCTATCGAGACTCGCCCGTCGCCATTCACGTCGTAGGACACGGGTGGCAGCCCGAGGTAGTCGAGTCGGTAGTTGTCGAAGATGGTCCAGTCGCCGGCAGTGGCCATGGACTTCCGTATGCCTATGCGCAGGTCCTGTCCCTCCTCAAGTGTAAACTCCAGCGTCGTCTTATAGAGCGTGTCTTCCAGGAAAAACAATGCGGCATCATCCATCGTGTTCGGAAACTTACCGTTGATACCGCTGGTCGTCACGCCGACGTCAAGCTTTCCTGCCTCGGCGAAGATCGACGGCAGGGGCACACTCTCGTTGTTGGCATAGAGCACGGCATCGAGGCGCTCCGTCCCGTTGTTGTGCTTCGTTGCAGCCTCGGCATAGCCACCGTTGCGGTAGAAGCCTTGCACCGCTAACCTATAGATTCCGGCAGGAGCACCGCTGATGGTCTGGAAGACATCGAAGGTGGTGTTGTACTTCTCTGCGCATTGGTTCCCTTTGGTCCCGTCGAAATGCCCTCCCACCACCGGGCCGCCTTGCCAGTAGGCACGCCGCGTGTCGTTATAGCGGGCAAAATCGTTGTCGACGATCAGGAATGAGGCGTCGACGGGACGCTCAGTGGTAGCCATTCTGAGCTGCTCCATGCGGTCGTCGCGGGTCATGAACAGCCACTGGGCGCCTGCGTCAGTGGCATCGCTGCCGATGAGTGACGCCGTAGAGCCGTCGTAGACCAGGTTCTTGCCGTTGCAGGTCAGCAAGAAAGCACCGCCGCCGGCCGCCTCGGTGAATGTCCATTGTCCTGGCGTCTGGTCCATCCAGGGACCATTGTCGAGCATGTTCATGAAGTGGTTGTCGCCATTGACAAGCTGTGTGTCGATGGTGTAATGGCCGTCGGCCGTCTCCGTCGTCATCACATCAATGCCGCCATAAGGTGCCAGTGAGGCGTGCGTGCCCCAGGCATTGCCCGCCGTGAGCCACTGCTGCGCCCCCACATTGTAGAGGTAGAACACATTGCCGCCCGTCACGCTGACCACTCCCGAGATATGCTCATTACCCAGATAGTCAACCGCCCGGACACGGTATCGCCCTCCGCCCATGCTTGCCTCGTGAGTGTATGTCGTGAGAACATCATCCTGGCCGTAGGTTGCCACCGTCTGCCACGAGCCGCCGTCGCTGCTGTATTCCAGTGTCATGCTCCGATACAGGTCGCCGTAGTCATTGTTCCACCTGAGGTTGACCTTGCCTGCGGCTGTGACATTCGATAGGGTGGGGGCCTTGATGGTCGGCTCGGCAGGCACGTAGGCGGTCGCCCCGGTGTAGCTAAGCCCGGGGTCCATCGCAGCATAGTATTCGCCGGCCGCCGTGAGCTTTCCGTCCTTGTAGAGCTTCGAGATGTCGGCCTCGTTGTTCCAGTAGAAGTAGCGCTCCACATAGGGCAGGCCGTTCATGTACTCGCAGATACTCTTCACGCTGGCAGCATTCCCGGCCTCCGTGACGCCGCCGGCAAAGGCACCGTCGGCGTTCCATGAGGCACCCCACACCCACTCAGACACCCACACGGGCCGCCTGACGGCATTGTACCAGTTGGGGATGTTGGTCTGGAAATTGCTCAGCAGCCAATAGCCGTGCAGGTCGATGATGTCGCATCGCCAACCGCGTGCATCAATGCTGTCGAAGAACTCCTTCAGGAAGCCCGTGGCGTTCCAGTAGTCGCTGCCGTCCCATGAGGAAGGCGAGCAAAGGCGCATGCCCGTGGCCATCAGCCCCTCCCAGTTGGCAAGAATCTCGTTGACGCTCTGCTTCACCCATGGGTCGTCATTCGTGTTCTGCGGCTCGTTGTTGGTCTTCATGTGTGGCGACCAGGTGGCTGCTCCCAGCTCTGAGGCTGTCGGCCAGTTCTCCTTGATATGGTGGGGGACGCTCTCCACGTCAGGCGTCATGTCCTGACCGACGCCCCACGTATAGGTGCTCGTCACGTTGAGAGCCGAGCAGGCCGTGAAATCGCCGTCGGCCGTGGCCAGGGCCTTCTTGCTCGTGTCGTTCCACTTAAACACCCGATACGCCGAAATCTTCTCGTCCATGACGGCCGGCAGGCTGGCCATCTCCAGGTCCGCGTCGGCAGCAATGAAGCATCGGCTGTAGCCATAGCCGCCGGGCCGCAGCGCGAAGGTGACCATGTAGCCACGCTTCAGACGGAACGATCGTATGCGGTTGTTGAGCTTCGCGTCGGTCAGCGTGTTCATAAACCCATTCGTGTCCTCCAGTCCGAAGTCGTTGACGGCCTCCCCGGAAAAGTTCTGTCCCGAATAGACGGTCAGTGGCTTGATGTCGCTGGCATAAGGCATGATGATGGTGCCCTGACCGTACATCTTCACCTGACAGTTCTGTCCGTCGACGGCTTGTGCTCCGTTGATCTTCACATGGCCTGGCAGCAGCGTAATGGCAGCCGAGGGGCGCACCTTCGACAGTATGACCACGGCATGCTCGACATTCGTGATGTTGACGACGCCGTTTAAGCCAAAAGGCGTGTCGGCGGTGATGATAAAGTCAACGTCGCCAGAGACCGTCCTCGTGCTGTTGAGTTGACTGATGGTCTGTCTTGAGTTGGCAGCCCACGCCATGCAGCCCACCATTGACAGAAAGAGTACTGCCAGCACTCTGAGAAATGTCGGTTTTTGTCTGATTGCCTTCATATGTCATTCCTTGTTTTTATCCGAAGGTCTCAAAGGAGGGATGTCCGTCGGCGTTAGCTTTACGCATTGGATAATTCCTAAATCAAGTGACAAAGATACACATTTTTTCCGATTTCCTGCGATTTTACCCTCACAATTAGGAATGTTTATGATAGAGCAGATGGGGCGTTTGTAAAATAAACTGACAATATACGGCTTTGCTATTGTAACTGTTTGATTCTCAGTCGTGTATTATCACCGCGAAACAGAAGCGGTGCTTTTCGGCCCGAGAAATGCCGCTTTTTGAGTCGAGAAGCGGTGCTTTTTGCCTCGAGAAGTGCCGCTTCTTGATCGCCAAAGCTTCGTTTGTAAATAAAAGTTACCATTCTTGCTGCTTGTGTCGGCAGGAAGACGCTTCCTTTATTCGAAAAATTTGAGGGCTGCCAATTGGCAGCCCTCAACCAACACAAAAACTAAACTAGACTTAACTAAAGCAACTCAGACTTTCACAAGCCCGAAGTTTGCGAGTGCAAAGATAAGCAAAATTTCTGAAACGACAAAGGATTTGTCGAAGAAATTTGCAATTTTGCCGAATATTTTCTAGATTTTTGATGTTTTAGAACATAAAACGTAGTCAAGGAGGGTCATGGCGGCCATTGACTCGACTACAGGCACTGCTCTTGGCAGTACGCAGGGGTCATGGCGGCCGTGAGCGGTGAAGGTGGTGGCGCGGCCCTCGGTGTCGACCGTCTGCTGCTGGCGCAGGAGGGTGGCGACGGGCTTGAACACGACGCGGAAGTAGATGTCCTGACCGTTGGAGATGCCGCCCTGGATGCCGCCGCTGTTGTTGGTCATGGTGGCAATGGCGGAGGGGTCTGTGGGCGACGTGATGAAGGCGTCGTTCTGCTGGCTGCCGCGCTGCTCCACGCCGCTGAAGCCTGCTCCGTAGTCGAAGCCCTTGGCGGCATTGATGCTCAGCATCGACTGGGCGAGCGAGGCATGGAGCTTGGAGAACTCCGGCTCGCCGACGCCTGGGGGACAGCCGCGGACGACGCAGGTGACGATGCCGCCGATGGTGTCGCCGTCGGCTTTCACCTCGGCGATGAGTGCTTCCATCTGGCGGGCCTTCTCAGGGTCGGGACAGCGCACGGCGTTCTGCTCGGCCACCGTGAGGTCGTAGTGGCGGTAGTCGTGGTCGAGAGCGATGGGGCCCACCTGCGAGGTGTAGGCCACCACGGTGATGCCCATCTGGCGGAGGGCCAGCTTGGCCATGGCGCCGCCGACGACGCGGCTCAGCGTGATGCGTGCCGACGAGCGTCCGCCTCCGCGGTGGTCTCGCGTACCATATTTATAATAATAGGTGTAGTCGGCATGGGAGGGCCGGAAGAGGGTGCGAAGGTGCTCATAGTCCTCGGAGTGCTGATTCTCGTTTCTGACGATGAAGCCGATGGGGGCGCCGGTCGTGCGCCCTTCGAAGATGCCGCTGAGCAGCTCTACGTGGTCGGGCTCGGAGCGCTGGGTGGTCAGCGCGCTCTGGCCGGGCCGGCGCCGGTTGAGCTCGCTTTGCACGAAGTCGATGTCGACCTCGATGCCTGCGGGCATGCCGTCGATGACGCCGCCGACGGCCGCCCCGTGGCTTTCGCCAAAGGTGGTCAGCGTGAACAGATGTCCGAACGTGTTGCGCATACCTCTCAATTCTCAATTCACAATTCTCAATCAGTTCAGTGGCAATGTCCGCAGCCGCAGCCCCCTTCGTGGTCGTGGTGATGATGGCCGCAGCCGTCGTCGCAGTCCTCGCAGCCACAGCCGCAGCCTTCGCCGCTCATGTGGTTAAGCATGTGCTGGATCTCCTCCTTCGTGGCCTCGCGGTTCTCGAGCACCAGACCCGTGAACTGCAGCGTCTGGCCGGCCAGGGGATGGTTGGTGTCGATGGTGACGCCGTCGTCCTCCACCTTCTCCACGCGGGCCATGAAGCGGCGCTCGTCGGCATCCATGAGCGTGATGACGGCGCCGGGGTAGATGTTCTCGTGGTCGAAGTGGCCATTGATGCTGAACACCTCGCGCTTCATCTTGTGGACGCCCTCAGGGTCGTATTCGCCGAAAGCCTGGGCTGGCGTCAGGGTGAAGTCGAACTTGGCGCCCTGCTCGAGGGCCACGATCTGCTGCTCGAAGCTGTCGAGGGAGAAGCCGAAGCCGCTGATAAACTGGAAGGGCTGTCCCTGCTGGGTCTGTTCCTCAAGGTGCTTGCCACCGTTTTCGTCGATGGAATAGAGCTGATAGCTCACCGACAGGTATTTGTTCACTTTGTTCTCCATATAATATAAATGATACTGATTTTAAATTGTAGGCAAAGGTACTAAAAATATTCTGAATTATTGTTTCCTTCATCCCTTTTTATTTGATTTCGGTCAACAAAAGGGGCTGTTTCCGCACACAGTGGCCCAAAAATGATACAACGTAAGGAAAATCGCCGTACCTTTGCACCGTCGAAAGACAAAACAGGATAACAAAAAACATTTAAAGAAAGTAGGGGCATCAGGATAACACAACAAAGCCCCGAGTAAAAAAAAGAAAGGAAAAAAGAGTATGAAAAAGATTGTTTTGATGGTTATGGCCATGCTCAGCCTCACCAATATGAATGTGAACGCTGAGAACGAGAACACGAACACGACGCAGGACGTCGAGGCTTACGACATGACGGTCAACATCCGTCGCCTGGCTGTCACGCTGGGACTGACGGTCGACCAAATGGAGGCTGTCGCCGACATTCATCGCAACTTCCAGAACGAGATGATGCTGGCCGCCTATGCCGAGAAGGATGAGCGCGCACAGCTTGTCGACCAGGCTGTGAAGAAGGATATCCGCTACATGCACTACGTGCTCAACCAGAAGCAGTATCGTCAGTATCTGCAGCTGCTGCAGGCCACGCTCGTGAATCGTGGATTGAAGTAAGAGAACAACAAGTAAATGATTCTAACAAAATGTGGCGCCATTGCCCTGCTGAAGGGTGGTGGCGCCTTTTTCCATTAGACCCCTCCCGGCCTCCCCGAAGGGGAGGAGTTGGCTGCGCCCGTCATTCGCGGCGGACTAAGCGGCCAGAGCTCTTTATTTGAGGGGGGGGGGAGTGGTTGTCCCTTGCGTTTTCTTATATGATGATAACTGACTGGTGATAAAGTTAGAGACCCCACCCCCATCCCCTCCCCTTGAAGGGAGGGGAGTAGCCTCCCCCGACCCCTCCGAAGGAGGGGGGGCTGCCGCACTGCTCGCACGGAATGACGGCGCAGCTACTCCCCTCCCTTCAAGGGGAGGGGTCGGGGGTGGGGTCTGTAACTTCTGTTAAAGAGATCACTTGAGAATCATGTCGATGAGCTGCGTCAGGTCGGCGACGGAGTGCTGGCCGTCGTTGTTGACGTCAGCAGCCTCCATGTCATAGTCGGTGGAGGAGGGGGGGATGACGCCAAGGATGATGTCGGCCAGGGCCGTCACGTCGGCCACGGACAGCAGACCGTCCTTGTTGATGTCGCCGACGATGCGCTGCGACTGGGCGTAGACTTCGTCAAGGAAGAAGCGCTTGGCTGTGGTGAACGTGATCTTGACGTTGCCTTGGCCGGTCAGCGTCAGCGTGTAGGTGGTCCATTCGCCCGCCTTCATCGTCAGTGAGGTCTCGGACAACTCGGCATTGCCGTCGACAGAAAGCTTCAGCGAGGTGCCGTCGCCTACCCATGCAGCGGCCTTAAAGGTGAACGTAGAGACGCCGTTGACGGCAAACTCGGGGGTGGTCACGGTGCCTGCGCTTTTGGTGCTGCCAAAGCGGGCGCATTTGTCGCCGCCGAAATAACTCGTAGCTGTCCATCCATCATTATCAGGATGATAAGTCTTTGTGGATGAGGCAACATTGCCGCTGAACTGCCCGTCGTTTCCTCCTAACCCGTTGCACTGATCGAAGGTCTCGGCAAAGTCAGTCGTGGCGGCGTAGATGACGTAGATGGCCGTGGCGACGTTGCTCATCGTGCCGTCAGCGTCGACGGCGACAGCCTTGAGCGTGGTGGTCTCGCTGATTGTCAGGGGCTCGGTGTAAACGATGCCGTCGGTGGTAGGCGATGAGCCGTCGATGGTGTAATAGATGGTCACGCCAGGCGTCGTGCAAGAGATGGTCACGACCTGCGTGCTGCCGTAGGAGCCGCTGTCGGGCGAGAACTGGGGCTTGGCCACCGTCGTCACGACCGTGGCGCTGCCCGTATAGCGTGCGTCGTCTTCGGCCGTCGTCACGGATGTGTAGGGATTAAAGGCCACGTCGACGGAGTCGCCCCAGACATATTCGGCCAGATAGGGGTAGTCGACGTAGAGGTTGCGGTTGCCCTGGATGACGGCCACGGCGTTGTTGCGGGCGATCTCCAGGCTGTCGACGTGGTCGGCCTCCAGCCAGGTGAGATAGAGCGTGTAGGCCCACTGCTTCAGTGTCGGCCAGGCGTCGTTCTCTAACTGCTGAAGACCTTCTTTGCCCTGCCATGTCAGGTTCTGATAGGCCGTGGCCATGTACATATAGGCCCGTGCGAAGTCGCCCTTATACTGGTCGCCGGGCTCCCAGCAGTTGCGTCCGCTCACGCCGTCGATGGTGCCTGTTCCAACTTTGTCGTAGCCTTCTTCCTCTGTTTTTATCACTTCGACGATGCCCATCGGATAGTTGCTCTTTGAGGAGTTGGCACTCTGATCAGACGGGTAGAGGTTATAAAGGTCTCTATAGGCACTGTTCTCAGTTCCTCCCCACCAGCTCTTAGGGAAGGAGTGCTCGATGTTCATGCCGCTGATGGATGAGCCGGTATTGGTGTTGGGAAAATAGAACTTGTTGGCGCTGTAGCGGTTGATACATTCGTTGTTCACGGGGTTGCGGTCGGTCTGATAAAAACCTGACCATGTTGCATTGCTGCCGCTTCCATAGGATAGCGTCTTCGGCGACCCAGTCAGATTGTGTATGGCCGTCTTCAACTGCTCTTTCTTCAGTCCTTTGAGGGACTTGGCATACTCGGCCAGGTCTTCCCTTGAGATGGCATGGGCCGAGAGGGATCCGAGTATCAGGATGATAAGATAGAAATGTCTCATAGTGGTTAGTGTTTGTTTATGTCTTTAGGATGGATTGCAGCACGTGGACGGCGGCTTCCACCGTCGGCACCTGTCCGATGAGCATCGAGCGGCGCCCGTTCTGCTCGCGCAGCTGGCATCGCCGCACATTCTGCGTGGCAAAGTCGATGATGCGGTCGAACGTGGCGCTGCGATAGAAGGGGCTGAGGGCGTTGGAGACGAAGAAGAGATTCATGCGGCCTTGCTTGAGCATGATCTTCTCGCAGCCCAGCTGCTTGCCCAGACGGCGCAGGGCGACGACGTGGAGCAGCTCCTCGGCCTGTGGCGGCAGAGGGCCGAAGCGGTCGACGAGCCGCGTGCGATAGGCTTCCAGCTCGCGGTCGTCGCGTGTGTTGTCGAGCTCGCGATAGAGCAGCATGCGCTCCGAGTCGCTGGGCACGTATTGGTCGGGGAAGTACATCTCGAGGTCGCTCTCGAGGGTGCAGTCGGCAACGTAAAGTGAAGATTTTCCTTTTTCACTTTCAACGATGCCCTCCTCACTCTTAAGCTCGGCCATGGCCTCGTTGAGAATCTTCTGGTAGGTCTCGTAGCCCAGGTCGCTGATGAATCCCGACTGCTCGGCACCCAGCAGGTTGCCGGCGCCGCGGATGTCGAGGTCCTGCATGGCGATATTGATGCCTGAGCCCAGTTCGCTGAAGTTCTCGAGCGCCTCGAGGCGACGGCGGGCATCGACGGGTAGGGCCGACAGCGGCGGCGCGAGCAGGTAGCAGAAGGCCTTGCGGTTGCCTCGTCCTACGCGTCCGCGCATCTGGTGAAGGTCAGAGAGTCCGAAGTTGTGGGCCCCGTTGATGATGATGGTGTTAGCGTTGGGGATGTCGATGCCGTTCTCGACGATGGTGGTGGAGAGCAGTACGTCGTAGTCGTAGTTGGAGAAGTCGAGGATGATGCGCTCCAGTTCCTCCGGCTTCATCTGTCCGTGTCCGATGGCGACGCGGCAGTCGGGGATGTACTTGAGAATCATGTCGCGCAGCTCCTGCAGCTGGCTGATGCGGTTGTTGACGAAGTAGACCTGTCCGTTGCGCGACATCTCGAAGTTGATGGCGTCGGCAATGATCTCGGCCGAGAAGCTGTGTATCTCCGTCTGGATAGGGTAGCGGTTAGGCGGCGGCGTCTGGATGGTGCTCAGGTCGCGTGCGCCGACGAGCGAGAACTGCAGGGTGCGAGGTATGGGCGTGGCCGACATCGTGAGGGTGTCGACGTTGGTCTTCATCTGGCGCAGCTTCTCCTTGGTCGAGACGCCGAACTTCTGCTCCTCGTCGATGATGAGCAGTCCCAAGTCCTTGAACTTCACCGTCTTGCCGATGAGCTTGTGGGTGCCGATGAGAATGTCGATCTTGCCCTCCTCGAGGTCCTTCAGCAGGGCCGTCGTCTGCTTCGCCGTGCGGGCCCTCGTCAGGTAGTCGACGCGCACGGGCATGTCTTTCAGGCGGCCCTGGAAGGTGCGGAAGTGCTGATAGGCCAGCACCGTCGTGGGCACGAGTACGGCCACCTGCTTGCCGTCGACGGCGGCCTTGAAGGCGGCGCGGACGGCTACCTCGGTCTTGCCGAAGCCGACGTCGCCACAGACTAGGCGGTCCATGGGCTGGGGGCGCTCCATGTCGGCCTTGACGTCCTGCGTGGCCTTGAGCTGGTCGGGTGTGTCCTCATAGAGGAACGATGCCTCGAGCTCGTGCTGCAGGTATGTGTCGTGGCTGAAGGCGAAGCCCCGCTGGTGGCGTCGTGTGGCGTAGAGGCGTATGAGGTCGCGCGCGATGTCCTTGATGTGCTTCTTGGTGCGCTCCTTGAGCCGTTCCCACTGCCCGGTGCCGAGTGTCGACATGCGTGGCGGCTCGCCGCTCTCCTGTGCCTTGTATTTCGACACCTTGTAGAGCGAGTGGATGGAGACGTAGATGGCGTCGCCCCGCTGGTAGATGATCTTGATCATCTCCTGAAAGGCCTCCTTGCCCGCAGCATTGGTGATGGGCATGCGCACGAGTCCGCCGAACTTGCCGATGCCGTGGTCGATGTGGACCACGTAGTCGCCCACCTCGAACTGCTGCAGCTCCTTCAGCGTCAGCGCCACCTTACCCGAGCGTGCCTTGTCGCTCTTCAGGTTGTACTTGTGGAAGCGGTCGAAGATCTGATGGTCGGTCATCAGGCAGAGGCGCAGGTCGTGGTCGATGAATCCTTCGTGGAGCGTCTTGTTGACGCCTTCAAACTGCGTCTCGTGCATGATCTCGCGCAGCCGTTCAATCTGCTTCTGGCTGTCGGCCAGCACGCAGAGCTGATAGCCTTTGAGGGCGTAGTCGCCGAAGGTCTGGCCCAGCAGGTCGAAGTTCTTGTGGAACAGCGGCTGGGGCGAGATGTGGAAGCAGAGCGATGCCTGTGGGGTGGAGGAGGGGCGGTGGCCGAACTCGATGCGGCGGAAGTCGGCGCTGTCGGCCGCAAACTGCGTGCCTGTGATGATCTGTGCGTCGCGCTGCATCTCGCGCATGATCTCGCGCTGCTCCACCTCGGTGGCACCCTCCATGCGCTCAGTCAGCGCCTGGGTGGAGAATCCCTCCTGATAGGTGCGCTCGACGGCTTCACGTGCGTACAGATAATCCTTAAGGACCAGCACCGTCTCGCGTGGCAGGAATCTGAATAGCGACTCCTTCTGCACCTGGGTGCTCATCTCGGGCACGATGTCGGCCCTGTCGCGCCGCTCGCGCGAGAGCTGGTCCTCGACCTCGAAGGTGCGTATCGAGTCGATGTCGTCGCCGAAGAAGTCGATGCGGAATGGATATTCGTGGCTGAAGGAGAAAATGTCGAGGATAGAGCCGCGCAGGGCGAACTGCCCCGGCTCGTAGACGTAGTCGACCTCATGGAATCCCAGTTCGCGCATCGTCTGCATCGTCTGCTCCAGGTCGACGGTCTGTCCCTGGGTGAGGGTCAGCGTGCGGCTGTCGAGATTCTGCCGTGTGACCACCATCTCGGCCAGCGCCTCGGGGTGGGTGACGACGTAGAGTTGAGAATTAAGAGTTGAAAGCCTTGTGAGCACCTCTGTGCGCAGGATCTCGCTGGCGGGGTCCTTCTGTGCGTATTTGATGGCGCGGCGATAGCTGGAGGGGAAGAACAGGACGTCGTCAGTCCCCATGATCTGGCATAGGTCGTGATAGAAATAGCCGGCCTCGTCGGCATCCTGCAGCACGAAGAGCAGAGGCACCGACGCCCTCACGGCGCTGAATACCATGGGGGCGCTGGAGGCCAGCAGTCCCTCGGCGAAGATGGTCTTCACCGTCTTCTTCCCGATCAGCTTCGTCAGCTCGGTCGTCAGCGCAGAGGCAGCATAGCGTTTCTGCAAATCCTGAATGTTCATCACTATAGCGCGCAGGGGGAATGACTCTTACAGCTTCTTACGCACGGGGTCACAGGTCAGTCCGCAGCCCAGCTTCTTGAAAATCTTGCGGTCGACCTCTGACAGCATCACCGTCGAGTGCACCTGGCAGCCCCTGAGCTGCGGCAGCTGCTCGAGGGCGCGGCGGCAGAGCTCGTCGTCCTTCGACAATACTGACAGGGCCACGAGCACCTCGTCCGTGTGGAGTCTTGGGTTGCGCCCGCCCAGGTATTCTATCTTGGTCTTCTGTATGGGCTCTATCATGCTCTGCGGGATGAGCTTCACGTCGTGGTCGATGCCGGCCATGTGCTTCGTCACGTTGAGCAGCAGGGCCGCACTGCATCCCAGCAGCGGCGACGACTTCGACGTGATGATGGCGCCGTCGCTCAGCTCGATGGCGGCAGCCGTGTGTCCTGTGAGCTCCTGTTTGGCAGCGGCGGCGACGGTGACGCGCCGGTAGGCCGTCGTGATCTTGGCCTGGTTGAAGAGCAGCAGAATCTTTTGCACCTCGCGCTCCACGTCGGCCCCGTCGGCCAGCTTGTTGGTCGCCGTGTAGTAGCGGCGAATGATCTCGTCGCGCGAGGCCTGACAGCAGACCTCGTCGTCCGAGATGCAGAATCCCACCATGTTGACACCCATGTCGGTCGGCGACTTATAGGGATTTTCGCCGTAGATGCCTTCGAACAGGGCGTTGAGCACGGGGAATATCTCGATGTCGCGATTGTAGTTGACGGCTATCTTGCCGTAAGCCTCCAGATGGAACGGGTCGATCATGTTGACGTCGTCGAGGTCGGCCGTAGCCGCCTCGTAGGCGATGTTGACGGGATGCTTCAGCGGCAGGTTCCATACGGGGAACGTCTCAAACTTGGCATAGCCTGCCCTGGTGCCCCGCTTGTTCTCATTATATAATTGCGACAGACAGACGGCCATCTTGCCGCTGCCCGGACCCGGGGCGGTGACGATGACGAGCTCGCGCGACGTCTCCACGTAGTCGTTCTTGCCGAAGCCCTCGTCGGAGGCTATCAGCTCCACGTTGTGCGGGTAGCCGTCGATGAGGTAGTGGATGTATGAGCGTATGCCAAGGCGCTCCAGCCGGTGGCGGAACTGGTCGGCAGCACGCTGTCCGTTGTAGTGGGTGATGACGACCGACCCCACCATGAATCCGCGCTGCATGAACTCGTCGCGCAGGCGGAGCACGTCCTCATCGTAGGTGATGCCCAGGTCGGCGCGCACCTTGTTCTTCTCGATGTCGTCGGCACTGATGACGATGACGATCTCAATCGAGTCGGCCATCTGCTGCAGCATGGCCAGCTTTGAGTCAGGCCGGAATCCTGGCAGCACGCGCGATGCGTGGTGGTCGTCGAAGAGTTTGCCTCCCAGCTCCAGATAGAGCTTGCCGTCGAATTGTGCGATGCGCTCGCGGATGTGTTCTGATTGGATTTTCAGATACTTAGCGTTGTCGAAACCCGTTTTCATTCTGTCTGTTTTTAAAGTGCTGTGTGAAAAATCGAGCACAAAGGTACAAATAAAAAAGCAAAAAAAGCAAAAAAACTCGCAATAATGTGCCGCCGAGCCGAAAAAATAACTACCTTTGCAAAAAAGATAACAAACCCACTATCCGCAACTATGAACCAGAGCGACAGCATCGTCATCATCCCCACCTACAACGAGAAGGAGAACATCGAGAAAATCATCCGTGCCGTCTTCGCGCTCGACAAGCCATTCCATATCCTCGTCATCGACGACGGTTCGCCCGACGGCACCGCCCAGATCGTCAAGGGTCTCATGGCCGGCGAGTTTGCCGACCGCCTCTTCATCCTTGAGCGCTCAGGCAAGCAGGGCCTCGGCACCGCCTATATCGCAGGCTTCCGCTGGGCACTGGAGCACACCTATGAATATGTCTTCGAGATGGACGCCGACTTCAGCCACGACCCCGCCGACCTGCCGCGCCTCTATGCCGCCTGCCATGACGAGGGCTACGACGTCGCCGTCGGCTCCCGCTACGTCAGCGGCGTCAACGTGGTCAACTGGCCCATCGGGCGCATCCTCATGAGCTACGGCGCCTCAATCTACGTGCGGCTGGTCACCGGTTTCCCCGTCCGCGACACGACGGCTGGCTTCGTCTGCTATCGCCGTCGGGTGCTCCAGACCATCGAACTCGACAAGATCCGCTTCAAGGGCTACGGTTTCCAGATTGAGATGAAGTATACGGCCTATAAGATCGGCTTCCGCATCAAGGAGGTGTCAGTCGTCTTCGTCAACCGTCGCGAGGGCACGTCGAAGATGTCGGGCGGCATCTTCTCCGAGGCCTTCTTCGGTGTCATGCGTCTGCGCTGGGACGGCTGGACGCGCCGCTATCCGAAACTTCCCTCCGCCTGAGGCACTGGCATTCAGGTAGCAGAATAACTAATCAAATGTAGACGAAAATGATAAGCATTGCCAACCCTATCTATGACGTGGTGTTCAAATACCTGATGGAGGACGAGCGCATCGCCCGGACGATTCTCTCGGCCCTTCTGAAGAAGGACATCGTGCACGTTGAAATGCGCCCCCATGAGTTTATCAACGACAAGGGCACGAGCCTCACCATGCTGCGCATTGACTTCGGCGCCACGGTGCGCGAGGCCGACGGCAGTGAGCACCTGGTGCTCATAGAGCTGCAGAAGACGTGGGTGGAGACTGAGACGCTGCGCTTCCGCCAGTATCTCGGACTGCAGTATGAGAATCCGCGCAACATGGCCGAGGACGGCAAGCACGCCGTGCCGATGGTCGCTGTCTATCTGCTTGGCCATCGTGTGGGCGACATCGAGGAGCCTGTCCTCTACGTCAACCACCATGCCATGGACTACAATGACCAGCCCGTGACCAAAGGCATGCCTAACCCCTTTGTGGAGAGCCTGACGCACAGCAGTATCATCGTTCAGATTCCCCTGCTGCATGGGCATGTCCATAACAGGCTGGAGCGCCTGCTGAGCATTTTCGACCAGACGCAGAGGGACAGCGATGACTTCCGCATCCTGAAGATTGACGACACGAAGTATTCTGACGACGTCGAGATGGAGCGCATCATCACCCGGCTCACCCAGGCTGCCGCAAGCAGCGAGATGCGCCGCCGCATCAACATCGAGGCAGAATTCATGTCGGTCATAGAGCGCCGCGAGACGGAAATACTGAACCGCGACTACGAACTGGCAAAGCAGAAAGTGCAGTTGCAGGAGCAGAGTGCCCAGCTCGAGGAGCAGAGTGCCCAGCTCGAGGAGCAGAGCGCCCAGCTCCAGGAGCAGAGTGCCCAGCTTGAGGAGCAGAGCGCCCAGCTCGAGGAGCAGAATGCGCAGCTTGAGGAGCAGAGCGCGCAGCTGCGCAAGTCAGTCCAGATGTTGTATAAGGCCTCGTTGTCGCCCGAAGATATAGCAGCGCAGTTAGGCATGGATTTGGCTTCAGTGCAGAGTTTGCTGAATCGCGTCAGAGACTATATCGAGGAGGAAAAAGAAGAGGAACTGGGCGGCTGAAGCCTTCCCCGGCTCATCCAAGCTAAGATAAGGCCTCTTTGTAAGATAGCGAACCAAGACGAATGACAAGAATTACAAATAAATAATTCGCGTCATTCGTCTTGGTTCGTTGTCTTTAGATTGTGTTCGACCGCCTCGATGTTGCGCATGAGCCCTTCGTACTTGGCGCGCTTGACGGCTGATCCGCGGAAGAGCCGTTGATAGTCCTCGCGGCTGAGTCGGTGCCAGTCGTCGCGACGCATGCCGAGCAGGGCATCGCTGGGCTGCAGCTCAGGGATGGTCGTCGGCTCTGCATGTCGATTATAGGGGCAGACCCGCTGGCAACGGTCGCAGCCGTAGATGGTCGTGCCGAGCTTGTCGCTCACGTCCTCGGCGAGTGGTCCGCGGTGCTCGATAGTCTGATAGGAGAGGCAGGCGCTGGAGGTGAGAGGTGAGAAGTGAGAGGTGAGTGCTCCCGTCGGGCAAGCGTCGATGCAGCGCCGGCAGGTGCCGCAGGGATCGGCCGATAGGGACAGCGGTTTGTCGTAGCTGTCGGCCTCCAGGGTGGTGACGATGACGCCAAGGAAGAACATCGACCCGCGATGAGGGATGATGAGCTGATGGTTGCGGCCGATGAAGCCGAGGCCGGCCCGAACGGCCCAGTAGCGCTCAAGGATGGGGACGGTGTCGACGCAGATGAGCCCAGGCATTAATTGTCTGAGCCGTTGCTTCATCACGTCGTGATAGTCGCGGCCCAGTGCGTAGTCGGCTATCTGGTATTCGCCCTCTGGCAGACGTCGCGCGGGTGCATAGCTCATGGCGACAACGATGATCGAGCGGGCGCCGGGCAGAAGTAGGGTGGGGTCGAGGCGCTTGTCGATGTTGGCCTCAAGGTAGTGCATGTCAGCCTGCCTTCCGTCAGCAATCCATTGGCGGTAAGCCCGGGCTGTGTCCTCGTCGACTGGCTCTGCCTTGGCGATGCCGCAGGCAGAGAATCCGAGCTGGAGGGCGGAGGACTTTATGAAGTGAGAAGTGAGAAGTGAGAAGTGAGAAGTATAATTAGTGTTGCAGGCTGATGACTCGTCTGCGTTCGTGGCGTCTTTATTATCGTCAGAACTAATCATACTTTTCATATCTCTTTTTCAACCTTTTACTTCTCACTTCTCACCTCTCACTTCTCACTTCTCAAATATCTTGAACGAGTAGCCTTCGGCTATGAGCCACTCGATGCTTTGGGGCAGCGCCGTGCGGAGCTTATCGATCGACTTGAGCGAGTCGTGGAAGGTGATGATGCTGCCTGGGCGGGTGTAGCGGCGGACGTTGTTGAAGACGTCGTCGGCCGACAGCCAGCGGGAGTAGTCGCGGGTGACGACGTCCCACATGACGATCTTGTACTTCCGGCTGAGCCAGGCATACTGGTCGAGACGCATCCATCCGTGGGGCGGCCGGACGTAGCGGCTGTGGATGTAGGCGTTGGCCTTCTCGACGTTGTAGCTGTAGGTGCGCAGGGTGTGGCGTGCGCCGCTGATGTGGTTGTGGGTGTGGTTGCCCACCTGGTGGCCCTCGTCGAGGATGCGCTGGAAGAGCTGTGGGTATTTGCGTACGTTGTCGCCGACGCAGAAGAAGGTGGCGTGGATGCCGTAGTGGCTGAGCGTGTCGAGGATGAAGGGCGTAGCCTCAGGGATTGGGCCGTCGTCGAAGGTCAGGTAGACTGACCTTTCGCGACGGTCCATTCGCCAGTAGGCTCTCGGATAGAGCCATCGGAGATAGATGGCAGGTTGCTCTATGAACACTTAGTTCTCAACTCTCAACTCTCAATTCTCAACTCTCAATTCTCAATTCCTCAAGTTTCCCCCCTTGCTCATGAAGAGTCCCATCGACTGCTGCAGCTGGTTGGTGAACGTGTCGGCCAGTTTAGTGTCGACGTCGCTGGCAATGTCGAGCATGCTCTGCATGATGTAGAACTGTATGCGGCAGTTCTGCTGGCTGTTTTTGAATGCCTGAGCGGGGAGCGAGCAGTAGTAGTCGACGTACTGCAACGACTTCTTCCACATGTCCTCAAGCACCTCGCGGGCCTTGTCCTTCTGGCCGAGAGCGGCGTAGACGCGGGCCATGTCGATGGAGCTGCTCTGATAGTCGTGGGGCACATTCCTGGAGGGTATCTCCTCCTGGCAGCGGTCGAGCACCTCGAGGGCCTCCTTGTCCTTGCCCTCGAGAGCGAGTTCCATGGCGAGCTTGACCATGAGTCGGCGGTGGGTGTAGCACATGCGCATGACGGTCTCGTCGATGTAGATGTCGTCAGCGTTGATGCCACCGAACTTGAAGCGGTGCATGACGTTGTGATAGGTCTTCTCCGCATCGAAGTCGGTCATGCCCTCGACGGGGCGTCCGTCGATGTTGGTGGTGAAGGGCGTGATGCGGTTGACGAGTCCCTCCTGCACGAAGTTGTCGCCGAGGTTCATGTAGTTCTCCTGACCGACGGTGTAGGCCACGTAGATGGGCCGCTCCCAGTTGGCCTGGGCGATGAGCTCGAGCATCATCAGCTTGCTCTTGTCGAGGTAGCTGAGGCCCTTGAGCGAGATGACCATGCGGTCGGGGATGGAGTCGCCCTGCAGCTTCATGCCGCTGCGGCGCACGGCCTCCTTGTCGATGGTCATGTAGACGGTGTCGGTCGGAATGACCTGCAGGTCCTTGTTCGAGGAGCGCACCCAGTACTTGAGGATGTTCTTCAGCTCGAAGGGCTCATCGCCGAACGACTTGCGGGCGCCCTCGGGGTCCTGCTGATAGAACTTGAGCACCTCCTGCTTCAGCCGCGGGTCAACCTGAACCGACTCATTCGTGCCGGAGCAATACTCCAGTCGGCTCCACGTGATGGGCAGCGAGGGCGAGTCGTAGGCAGGCCGGCGCATCTGGTCGATGTACCAGTCGGTCTGCAGGTAGCTGAGGTTGCAGACGCGCACGTCGGTGCGCACGCCCTCCGTGTCCTGATTGTACCAGAGGGGGAAGGTGTCGTTGTCGCCGTTGGTGAAGACGATGGGGTTGCCCTCCTCCTGCATCGACATGAGGTAGTTCTGTCCGAAGTCGCGGCATGTGTAGCGGCCCGAGCGGTCGTGGTCGTCCCACGTCTGCGAGGCCATCTGCAGGGGCACGAGCAGGCAGACGAGTCCGGCCAGTGCCGAGACGACGAGGCTCTCCTTCTTCTTCAGCAGCTTGTTGAGCATCGAGATGATGGCGGCCACGCCCATGCCGCACCAGATGGCGTAGGCATAGAACGAGCCGGCGTAGGCATAGTCGCGCTCACGCGGCTGGAAGGGCGTCTGGTTGAGGTAGACGACGATGGCCAGTCCGGTCATGAAGAAGAGGAAGAAGACGACCCAGAACTGCTTGATGCCCTTCTGGCCGCGCATCATGCCCTGCCAGAAGAGTCCGATCAGTCCGAGGATGAGCGGCAGGCAGTAGAAGACGTTGTGGCCCTTGTTCTGCTTCAGCACGTCGGGCAGTCGCGATTGGTCGCCCAGTCGAGCGTTGTCGATGAAGGGTATGCCGGTGATCCAGTTACCCTTCTCGAGCTCGCCGTTGCCCTGGATGTCGTTCTGTCGTCCGGCGAAGTTCCACATGAAGTAGCGCCAGTACATGAAGTTGCACTGATAGCTGAGGAAGAAGCGGAGGTTCTCCCACTGCGTGGGAATCGTCACGTAGTCGCCCTGGCGGTAGTTCGAGGGTCGCTGATAGCCCTTGATGCCTCCGAGCCAGTCCTGATAGAACTGCACGTGGTTGGCGCCGGGGTTCTGCGACGACGAGTACATGCGGGGGAAGAGCATGTTCTGCGCGTAGCGGGGCTTGTCCTTTGTCGAGACGATGAAGTAGCGGTCGGGCTCGTCGGGCGAAGCCTTCTCGCGGCGCTGATAGATGGGTGCGCCGTCGTCCATCTTGATGCGTCCGTCGTCGGTGATCTCATATTCCGACGAGTAGGCCTGTCCCCAGAGCAGGGGACGATAGCCGTACTGGTCGCGGCTGAGGTAGTTGCCGAGCGTAAAAATGTCCTCGGGCGAGTTCTGGTCCATGGGCGGGTTGGCAGCCGAGCGGATGACGATGACGGCATACGTCGAGTAGCCGATCATGAGCATCAGCATGCAGAGCAGGGCCGTGTTCTTCAGGCGGGGCGAGACGAGCGGCTGCTTCTGATAGCGGCGGAACAGGACGTAGGCCAGCACGGCCAGCACGATGATGCCGATGACGACGGCCGAGAAGCCGAAGCCATAGAAGGGCACGCCGAGCAGGGCGAACGACGCGATGAAGGCGATGTTCTGGCGCTTGAAGTTCTTCTCCGTGGCATGCTGTGTCTCCCAGATGGCCCAGATGACGGTGCCGACGAGGAGGACGATGTAGACGTAGAGGCCGGTGTTGAACGGCATGTTGAGCACGTTGACGAACAGCAGCTCGAACCATCCGCCGACGGTGATGATGCCGGGCACGACGCCGTAGAGCACGGCGGCCAGGATGACGAACGAGACGCAGAGGGCCACGAGCGAGCCCTTCAGGTTGGCCTGCGGGAAGCGCTTGTAGTACCACACGAGCACGATGGCCGGCAGACAGAGCAGGTTGAGCAGGTGGACGCCGATCGACAGGCCCGTCATGTACATGATGAGCACGAGCCAGCGGTCAGAGTGGGGCTCGTCGGCATGGTCCTCCCATTTCAGGATGAGCCAGAAGACGACGGCCGTGAAGGCCGACGAGTAGGCGTAGACCTCGCCCTCGACGGCTGAGAACCAGAAGGTGTCGCTGAACGTGTAGATCAGTGCGCCGACGAGTCCCGAGGCCTCGATGGCCACCATCTTGGCCGCAGAGAGCTCCTCCCAGCGGTCGATGAGCAGACGCCGCACCAGGTGGGTGATGGTCCAGAAGAGGAACAGTATACACGTGGCCGACAGCAGGGCGCTCATCGTGTTGACCATGCGTGCCACCTGCGTCGGGTCGCTCGTCAGCTGCGAGAACAGGTTGGCCGTCAACATGAAGAAGGGTGCGCCAGGCGGGTGGCCGATTTCCATCTTGTAACCAGTGGTGATAAACTCAGGGCAGTCCCAGAACGAGGCTGTCGGCTCAATGGTGGAGCAATAGACGAAGGCGGCGATAAGGAAGGTCAGCCAGCCCACGACGTTGTCCACAAGGCGAAATTGTTTCATCTTACAAAAGATATGTTTTAACGTTAAAATGCTTGTTTGCGCCTGCAAAGTTACAAAAAAGTATGCACACACGATAATGCAGGGCCAACAAATTGCCTTGCCTTAAAGATTTTTAATTTACTTTTTCCTGTCATCGTCACTTTATTTTCGCTCTTTTTGTTTATCTTTGCATTCAGAAACGACTATACATTAACATATAATAATGGATACTGAGAAACAGCAGGCGGCAGCTGCGGCCGACTTCGCAAAGGGGTGGGCCGGCAGGGGCTGCGAGAAAGGTGACACCAGCTCCCCCACAGATGCAGGTCTGACCAGCTCTCCCTCCGATGCAGGTCTAACCAGCTCCCCCTCCGATGCAGGTCTGACCAGTTCCCTCTCCGATGCAGGTCTGACCAGCTCCCCCTCTAAGATTAGAGGGGGTAGGGGGGCGTTGACAACCGCCGAGGTGCCTTTGACGACTGAACATGTCATGAACACCAGGGACATGAAATCACTTCGCCGCAATCTCCGCACCAACGGCACACCCGCAGAGGGTGCACTATGGAGACATCTCAGGGCAAAGCAGGTGGGGGGCCTTCAGTTCCGACGTCAGTTCTCCGTAGGCCCACATATCCTCGACTTCTACTGTCCTGCCCTGAGACTTGCCATCGAACTTGACGGCAACTAACATTACTATGGGGCCATGCCCGAGCACGACCTGGCTCGCGACGAAGAACTGCTGCAAAAGTATGGCATCCGCACCTTGCGGTTTGAAAACAAGCTGGTCTTCCAACAGCCGGAGGCAATCATCAATAGCATATTGCAAGTGCAGGCCGAGAGGGCAAAGGGAGACAATGGCCCGCAGGGAGTCAGCGATCCGCGGGGAGTCAATGGTCGACGGGGTGTCAACGCCCCCCAACCCCCTCTAATCTTAGAGGGGGAGTTAGTTAGACCTGCATCGGATGGGGAGTCGGTTAGACTTGCATCGGATGGGGAGCCGGTTAGGCCTGCATCGGAAGGGGGAGTCGGGAAGCCCTGCTGCTGACATGTCAGCGACAGAGGTAACTAATTCCCCCTCTAAGATTAGAGGGGGCCAGGGGGCGTTGAAATACCAGACCGTTACCGAAGCACAACGGCCAAGATAGGGTCGCCAGCCCAAGCTACCCTCTATCAGCAACTGACAACCAAAGAATGACTCCACCAATATGGGGGCATATTACAAGGGAAAGTGCCCATTCTCGAAGGTAATATAGGGGTATATTACTTTCAAGAAGCGCCATTTCCCGATAATTGACGTTAAACCATTCAAACAAAATTATTACGCTATGGCAATCGCATTGAAACTCTACAGACACAAGGACAGCAAGAACAAGGAGATCGACGGCAAATGGTTTGCCAAGACGAAGAAAATGGAAGAGGTCGACCTCGACGACATCTCGAAACTGCTGGCACGTCGTGCCGGCATGTCGCGGGGCACGGCCCTGGCGGTGCTCATCGACGTGGTCGACGTGATGAAGCAGCAGATGGCTAACGGCCACACGGTGGTGCTCGGCGACCTGGGGCGCTTCAGCTATTCGGTGCGCAGCGAGCTGTTCGACAGTCCGGAGGACTTCGACCCCCGCCGCCACATCAAGCGCATCCTCTGCCGGTTCCTGCCCGTCGGCCATCGCGAGCCGGGCTCGCGCCGCATGCGCTATCCGCTGTTGGAGGGCCTGAAGTTCTGGGTGGCCGACGGGGCAGACGGTGACGTGTCAGATGATGAGGTCGGCACCGTAGAGTAGGAGCAGGTAGCGGAGGAACTTGCCTACGGCGATGCTGATGAGGGTGATCAGAGGATTGGCGCGCATGAGCCCGAGGACGATGACGATGGCGGTGCCGAGGACGGGCAGGAATGCGAAGAAGCCCATCCATGCGCCGCGGCCGGCCATGAAGCGCTCGGCCTTCCGCAGGCTCTCGGGCTTGACGTGCAGATAGCGCTCAATCCACTCCATGCGCCCCATGCGCCCGATGACATAGTTGACGACGGAGCCGAGCACGTTGCCCACGGTGCCGTAGACGACGAGCTGCCACGTGTCGAGCCCGGTGGCCAGCAGGGCCAGCATGACGGCCTCGCTGGAGAAGGGGAAGAAGCTGCCGGCAAGGAAGGCGGCGGCGAGCATGCCCCAGTAGCCATATTGCACGAGCAGGTCGGTCATGGGGTGGCGATGAAGGGCCAGAGCTGGGTGAGCACGCCGATGATGGCGGCCAGGACGATGGCGACGAGGAAGAGGATGCCTGTCAGCCGCGACGAGGTGAGGGTGAAGAAGTGGGCGATGAGGGGACTGGCAAAGACGATCATGAGTCGCATCAGCGTGGCATAGTGCTGCGGCTGGACGACGAGCATGACGGCACAGGCGAGGGTCATCGTTGTGAAGAGTCCGTAGAGCAGCCGAATGCGAATCTTGTCCTCATAGCTGCGGCTCCAGAAGTGGGCCATGCCGATGATGCTGAGGGCGAGGGTGAAGACGAAGATGAGGATCTGCGGGAGGCTGACGACGGAGAGATCGAAGGGCGTGTGGAGCGTCATGAGACGTTCGGCGTGGGCTGTCCAGAGGGTGAAGTCGCCCTCGAAGATGAGCCAGGGGAGCATGAGCCAGTAGGGCGTGGCGATGCCCAGCAGCGACGCCATCCATGACCGCCAGCTCAGCGACTGCAGCTGCGTGGCCATGAGAATCCATAGCAGGGGGACGAGCAGGAACGTCTGGACGAAGGTGCACGAGGCCAGTCCGACGAAGAAGAAGGCGTAGAAGGTGCGCCCCCATGCCTGACGGTCCTGATAGGTGGTGAAGATGATGAGGCTGGCGGCGACGAAGGATAGCTGGGTGACCACGGGCGGGATGGGCCCGATGAGGAAGCCTGCCGCGGCGGAGAGGATGATAAACGTGCTGGTCACCATGCGGCTGCGCACACGGATCAGTGCGTTGGCATTGCTCATCTCGACCATGATATAGGCCGTCAGGGCAAAGCACGCCAGCGAGGCCCAGCCTTCATACGTGGGCAGGGCCCCCAGCAGGCTGGCAGCCACTGAGACGACGCCGACGAGGGCGGCCGCGGGCAGCAGCAGTCCGCTCTCGGCTATCTTGTTCTGGAGTCTTTTCACAGGTCGGCGCCGATGTCGCGACGGAAGTACTTGTCGGTGAATTCTATCTTCTGGGCACCCTCGAACGAGCGGCGCAGGGCTTCGGCTTTGTCCTTGCCATAGGACGAGACGGCGATGACCCGACCGCCGGAGGTGACCACCTGTCCGTCGGCATTCAGGGCCGTGCCGGCATGGAAGACGACGCTGCCCTCCACCTGGTCGATGCCACTGATGGGATAGCCTTTCTTATAGCTCTGCGGATAGCCGCCAGAGACGAGCATGACGCAGACGGCAGCCCGCTCGTCGAACGTGATGGGCCGGCGGTCGAGGTCGCCCTTGGCCACGCCCTCGAAGAGGTCGACGATGTCAGACTTCAGTCGCAGCATGACCGACTCGGTCTCGGGGTCGCCCATGCGACAGTTGTATTCGATGACCATCGGCTCGCCGCCGACGTTGATTAACCCAAAGAAAATGAAGCCTTTATAGACGATACCCTCATCTTTCAGTCCAAGCACGGTCGGACGGATGATGCGGTCTTCCACTTTCTGCATCCACTCCTTCGTGGCGAACGGGACGGGCGAGACGGAGCCCATGCCGCCCGTGTTGAGGCCCTGGTCGCCCTCGCCGATGCGCTTGTAGTCCTTGGCCTCGGGCAGGATCTTGTAGTGCTCGCCGTCGGTCAGTACGAAGACGGAGCACTCGATGCCGCTGAGAAACTCCTCGATGACCACGCGCGATGATGCGTTGCCGAACATGCCGCCAAGCATCTCACGGAGCTCCTTACGGGCCTCGTCGAGCGTCGGCAGGATGAGCACGCCCTTGCCGGCACAGAGACCGTCGGCCTTCAGCACGTAGGGCGGCTGGAGCGTCTCGAGGAAGCGGAGACCCTCGTCGAGGTGCTCGCCGTCGAACGTCTCATAGCGGGCCGTGGGGATGTGGTGGCGCTGCATGAATCGCTTGGCGAAGTCCTTCGAGCCCTCGAGCACGGCGCCGGCCTTCGACGGGCCGATGACGGCGACGTGGGCCGTGCGCTCGTCCTGCTTCAGCTCGTCGTAGATGCCCTTCACCAGCGGGTCCTCGGGACCTACGACGACCATGTCGATGTGCTCGTCGCAGACGAATTGCTTGATGGCCTCGAAGTCGTCAGCCTTGATGTTGACGTTCGTGCCCACCTGGGCCGTGCCGGGGTTGCCGGGGGCGATGAACAGTTTCTCCACTCGCTCGCTTTGAGCCGTCTTCCATGCCAGTGCGTGCTCGCGGCCGCCGCTGCCTAAGAGTAAGATCTTCATAACGTTTTATGGGTTATTGATTCAATATGCGTGCAAAAGTAAGAAAAAAAATCCGAAATGCGACAGCGCAATAGATAAAAAAAGCAAAAAGGCGGCAATGACACCGCAGCAGGCACAATCATGGCATGGGAATTCCGGAAAAAAGACCGGCAGGTGCGTTTGCAAACACAACGCATGGCGAAATAACTATTTCATGCCGTGAAAAATGATTTCAGTTGCGCTCTCGGTGGTTTTTAATACGCATTGCAAAGGTTAGGATATGTCCCCTTTTCCCTTGGCTTGCAGGTCAAATTAATACTCCCCGCCTTTTTTAGGCGGGGAGTAGAGTTAGACTTTTCTTGTGTCCCTTCGGTAGCAAGCGAGCAGAGCTCGAGCGCCTTGGAGGGGAGCGTTTTACTTGTTTTTGTAGATTACGCTTTTGCGTATCCATTCATTTTGACACAGCCTCTTGGAAGAGGGGAGGAAGCTGACGGGGCGTCATTTGACAGACTTGCTCACCGTGCCGTCCTCGTGGCGAATGATGACGAGGCCGCGGGTGGACTGACCGGCGCGCTTGCCGTCGAGCGTGAAGACGGTCTGAGTGGCGGTCGCCTGCTGCTTCAGCGTAGTGATGCCGACAGCGGTGTCCTTCGTGCTGAACTTCGACAGTCCGCCGAACTCGTTGACGGCCTGCACTTTATAGTCGGCGCCAGCCTCGGTGGCAAACTCGGTGTCGGTGGTGAAGCCGACCACCTCGTCGCCACAAGTGACGACGTAGCAGATGGCGTAAGGCACGGCCTCCCAGCTGATCTTGCCGTCGAGCACAGTCGTGACGGGAGCCTCGCAGGCCTCGCACATCAGGTCGGGCTGCCAGTTGTCGTCGCCGCTGCAGACGTTCTTCAGGGTGTACTCGGCAGCCTCCTCAGCGGTGAGGTAGTTCTTGGCCTTACCGTAGACACGATTACCGTCGTCGTCAGTATAATAATAGGTGTCGCGTCGCTGTGAGAGGTCGACGGGGTTCCCCTCTGCATCGACCGTGTTGTAGTCGGCCCACAGAGCGGGCAGACCGCCCATCGTCTCGTACCAGCCAGCAGCAGGGATGTTGATGAAGGTCTGCAGGTTGATGTAGACCGTCTTTGGCGAGTTGTGCCAGGGGCGTCCGAGCCAGACGTCGGTGACGTTCATGCCCTTGATGGGCCGCAGCACGTTGTTCATGAAGACGTAGCCCCACTTCACGTCGGCACCATGCGAAGGAGCGACGATGAAGCCGCCGCTGGGTCGGTTGATTTCGAGCGTATCACCGTCCAGATAGACGTTGCCACTGTTGTAGATGAAGTCGACGGCACCCTCGATGAGCGAGTTCTTGATGTAGTGGCGGTTGTTCGAGGTCGAAGTGGTGATCCAGGTGTCCTGATAGGAGAGCAGGCGCACCCCGTTCAGGGTGATGCGGTCGCCCATGGTGTTGAGTGCCAGTGCCTGCGGACCGGCCTGTTTCTCGTGTCCCCAGCTGTTCTCGATGGTCAGGTTCTCGAAGAAGTCGTTGCCAGACTTCACGGTGAGCGTGGCGCCGAGGTCAGTGCCTACCGAGGTGTCGCCGCCCGAGAGGGCATCGTTCATGATGACGGTCTTGTCGCGGTTCTGTCCGATCAGGTGAATGTAGGACTTGTTGGCCGGGATGTTCACATGGCCTTTATACTCGCCGTTCTTGATGAAGATGAGCCAAGGCAGGGCACGGTCGGCGGGAGCCGCGTCGATGGCTGCCTGAACGGTCTTGTAGACCCCACCGGCGAAACCGGTGGGTGCGGTGCCGTTGGCGTCGACGACGGCGTCGTAGAGACGCGCTGCGGGCTGACGGCGCTCCATCGTGGTGAAGCGGATGGTGGCGGCAGCAACGGGCTGTCCGCTGCGGCTGAGCAGTACGCCTTCAGGCATTTCGAAAGCATATTCGGTGGCATAGTCGAGCCCGATGTACTTGAAGACGGCGCTCTTGCCGCTGATGATGGGCTCGATTTGCTTGCCGTTGAGAGTGGCACAGCCCTTGCCGGCCTTGATCTTCTTGTCGAAGGTGAGGATGACTGAGCCGTTGGCGCTGACGCCTTCAGCCCCCTGCTCGGGATTGCTGCTCACCAGCACAGCCTCCTCGTCGGCCAGTGTGCCGGCGTCGGCGGTGACGAAGATGTCAGTGATGGCCAGACCGTCGTAGTCGGTGTCATTGCCCACCAGCTCGCTGTCGCGGTCGGGCATCCAGCGCACGTAGACGCGCTCCTGCTCGTCGGCATCGCTGCCCAGGGCGACGTCCTCCTTGTCGAACCAGCCCGAGCCGGTGATGTTGAAGGTTTCGACGGTGGTATAGTTCACGCCGTCGACAGAATACTGCAGGTTGTTGACGCTGTAGGTGTTGTAGCTGCAACCCAGCGAGCTCGTCACCTTGATGTTCTTGTAGCCCTTGGTAGAGAACGAAGCCTCGAAATAGAGCCCCTGCGAGCGGAGCTTCCAGATGCGGGCAGCCCAACGGCCGTTTTCGGCGCCGTTGCCGATGCCGCGTGTCAGCCATCCGCTGGTCTCGCCGTTGTCGTTGTGCAGCGAGAGCAGTCCGGCGTTCTCAGAGTCGCTCTTGTAGTCGGCGGCACGCTCCTGAGCGGGCTGGTCATAGTAGAAGTCCCATCCCACGATGTAGTCGTCGGCTGAGAAGTTGGCTGTGAGATACTTGTCGCCGTCAATATGGATGGTGCGCTCAATGTCGGTGGTGTTGTCCTCCCATCCGATGAACGTGAGCACCTTGTTCGACAGGGCCGTGAGCTTCACGTCCTGGCCCTCCTCATACATGCGCTTGCCGTCAATCATAGTGCCCTCGGGCTGAATCTGCACCAGATTGTCACGAGCCCCTTCGGTGAGGGTCAGGTTCAGGGCATAGGTGTTGCTCTTTGTGAAGGTGGCTGTCAGGTCCGTGTCGGCCGTCATGGTGAACGTGAAGGGATTCTCGGTCGAGACTACGTTGCCCTCAGCGTCGACCCAGGCGGTGAAGTGATAGCCGAAGCTCTCCTGAACGCTGACCGACACCTCGTCGCCCTCGTCAAACTCAGTGGCGTTCGGCGTGATGGTCAGTTTGCCGGCCTCGTCGCTTTCTAACTTCACGTTGAGCGTATAGTGGGCCACATCCTGCGTCGTGCCCGAGAGCTCACCCTCGATGATGATGTCGGCGAAGCCAACCTGCTTTGAATTGCCCAGACCGTAGAGGTTTAGGCGCAGGCCGCAGAGGCCGTCGCACGGCTTCGCGTTGTCGATGGGCTCGTCGAATTCGGTGACGTTTGGCGTAGCATTGTTGCGGGCGGGCGTCACGGCCGTAGCGATGGTCGAGGTCGTGCCGTCGGAATTGATCCAACTGACGTCCACCTTGCCGCCGTCGGTGCCGAAGCGGGTGGTCTTGAACCTGACGTTCGTAGGCAGGAACTTCAGTCCGGCCACGGGAATCACCATGAAGTCGATGCGGTTGCCGTCGTTGGCGCCGCCCTCATTGCTGTTGACGGGCTGGAAGCGCGTCTGGCCGCTGTTGGCATCCTTCAGCGTCAGGTTGTCGCCATGCTCCACATAGCTGGTCTTGAAGTAGGGAGCCGAGGCCTCGTCGAACGTGGCCACCTGACCTTCGCTGCCCTGATTGAAGGGGAACGTGATGGTGGCCGACTCGCCCTCGAGCGTCTCAGCCACGAACTTCTCTTTGCCGTTGAACGCGAAGTTGTTGATGTTGGCCGTGGTGCCGTTGCCACCGACAGAGTTGAAGTTGATTGTCATGACGTAGCGACCCTTCAGCATCTCACCCGTACGTAGTGAGTAGCTCTTCGAGGCGCTGTCCCAGTTGCCGTTGTTCTCGATGTCGACCGTCTCGTTGCATACTTCCAGGCCTTCAGCATTCGTTATGACAAAGTTGATGCTCACGTTAGGCTGGGTCGTGCCGGCGGTGAAACTGACGTCGTAGTAGGAGGCATTCATCCGGTTGTCAATCTTATAGACGGCATAGTCGCCATTGTTCATCCAGTCGATGTGATGGTCGGAGCCGAACGAGGCGCGCGAGCCGTGCAGTTCGCCGTTCTCCATCACCCAAGGCGTTTCAGCCGTGGCGGGTATGACGTTCACCACTTCCACTTCGCTGAACGATGCCACGATGCTGGTGTTCTCTTCAATAGTAAAGGTGTAGGGATTGTCCTCCGAAATCTTGTTGCCTTCTGCGTCCAGCCAGCAGCTGAATTCATAGCCTTTATTGGCTGTGGCCGTGACGGTGACTTCAGCACCCGGCGCATAGAGCGTACTGGCCGACGTCACCTGTCCGGCACCGGCGGGAGTGACCTCCGTGGTGAGCAGGCAGAGGTCGCCCACCTCCAGTTCGCTGAAGACGATGTTGTTAACATTCGACGTGTAGCCGCCACCGCTGAGGAAGTTGACGACGAAGGTCTTCTCGCCTTCGGCCATCTGGGCAGTGGTCACGGTGTAGGTCTTGAAGTTCTGCCATCCGTTGGCTTCGACGCTGATGGTCTTGTCCAGTTCGGTTCGACCAGTGGCGTCGTCGGTGATGACGAGGCGCAGCGTGTTACCGGCATTGGCCGTAGCGGCACCCAATGAAATCTGATAGACGGCACCGTCAACGGTGTTGTTCAGCGCAAACGTAGCCGAACCGGGATTGCGGAAGGAATCGAACTGCGGGTCGTCGACGCCGTCGGTCTTGATGACGCCGTTCACCAGCGTAGCCAGCGAGAGGTCGAACGGATCTTCGGCAGGCAGGCTGATGGCGTTGGGGTTAGCCACATATTCCTCGCCGTTGATGGTGAGGTAGTCGAGGTTCCAGTTGGAACTGAAGCCGTTGGCAAAAAGGAGCCTGACGATGGCTTTGTCCTTATTGACGGCGGGAACGCTGATGGTTCCGTCGTTGTAGGTCCACCATGTGCCGGCGGTTTTGTATTCGCCACATTCTGTCCAGGTCTTGCCGTCGTCGGTGCTGACGACTGCCTGCAGCATGGCCTCGGCATTGCCGCCGTAGGAGCAGGCCAGTGAGAGGCTGATGTTCTTATAGCCCTTGGTGGGGAACTGCACCTCGTAGTAATTGGCGTGCTGCGAGGCATCGGTCAGTGAGGTCATGTTGCTGGCCTCGGTGTCGTTGACCACACGGAAGACGTGGTTGTTCCAGCCGGAACAAAGTTGCCAGTAGCGTGCGGTGCGACCGGTGATGATGTAGTCGGCAGCGGTTCCGACGGCTTCGTTGGCCACGATCATCGGCTGACCCGCATTGAACCATTGGGCACTCACTTCGGCCCATTCAGCTGCACTGGGCGTGTAGACGTTGTCGGCTACGGTGTAGCCCGTTTCGAACGTCCAGCTGGCCAGCTTCACTGGGTCGGCCTTCGTCTGCGCGGCTGTCCATGAGAGGAGAGCGGTCAGGCAGGCGATGAAAAGCTTTGTCTGTTTCATAGATTTGTTGTTTTAGTTAATAATATAAATATATTAGTGAATGATTTTCTTTGTCGGTCCTCCTTCGGCGCGGACAAGGACGATGCCGTGCCGAGGCTCAGCGAAAGGGCGGCCCTGAAGGTCGTATGAGTTCATAGTTCTTAGTTCATGGTTCATTGTTTTGCTGATGCCTTCGGTAGCGGCCTCGCTGGCCATGCCGTGGATGGTGAGGTCGGAGAGACAGATGGTCTTGCCCGTGGCGGCACCGTTGTACCAGGGATAGACGCGCACCAGCAGCTCCTGTCCGGGCCCTATGGTGAGCACCGGCTTGGCCTCCACCCACTGCGGGTTGTTGGCGGGCATCTTGTTCATCTCGAAGATGGTGGTGCGGGTCTCGAAGTTGTCGGTCGAGTAGTAGACGTGGCAGCACATGCCGTTGCCGCCGCAGCCCGTGACGAATAGCGAGATCTGGTCGATGTCGAGCTTCATGCCGTCAGCGGGCTTGATGCCCCACTGGATGTAGCGGTCGGGGTTGTCGTCTATCTCGTCGGCAGGCCAGTTGTCGCCAGTAAGCAGGTTGCGCTGCGTCTTGCGGCTGGCGTCGAAGCCGGTCCATTCGGGCCATACCGTCTTGGCGTTAGGGTTGGCATAGCGTTGCACGTACATGCCCGTCCAGCTTTCGGGTGTGATGGTGGCTGGACCTTCGAGGGTGTAGCTGTCGTCCTGTTCCAGCCGCCAGTAGGCGGTGACCTCAGTGCCACCCTCCAGCACGACGGCTGAGGCCGCGACGGGAATCTCGATGGTCTTGTCGCCCGAGGCGATGGTGATGCGTCCCTCCAGGGGCGTGCTGTCGGCGATCGTCACCCGGGCATAGAACAGCTGAATGAGGGTCGAGGCCTGATAGCTGACGCTGAGCGTGGACTGCCAGCTGGTCTTGTCGGTCGATAGCTCAATGCCGTCGGTGGCGCTGATGCTGACCTGTCCGCTCTCTGGCTGCAGGCCGAATCCGCTGAGCGTATATTCCTTGCTCAGCGTCTGACCGACGTAAGCCTGTCCGAAGTTGCCGTCGAGGGGCGTCACCGACAGGTCCTCGGGAATGGCGATGTGCTCGGAGAGGATGCCCTGCTCCTTCATCAGCTGTGCACAGGTGCGGGCCACGAGCAGGGCGCCCGTGGTGTTGAAGTGGGTCGACCCCTGACCGTCGAACAGTATGTCGTTGCACTTCGTCGGGCCGTAGCTCTCGTAGAGCCGGGCCGTCGCCTCGGTGAGGTTGATGAAGGGGATGTCCTCTTCCTGAGCCAGTTGCTCCATGTGGTAGGTGTAGTCCATGCGGTGGTCGTCGGCTGCCACCTTGTTGCCCGTTGTGGGCCCATGCTCGGTGAGAATAGAAAAAGAGTCGCCCAGGTCGTGGCGGCCGTTGCGCCGGATGCTGTTGCCGGTGAAGTAGCTGCGGCAGACGGCTCCCACGAGGATGGGCTGTGCACCAAGCTGGCGCACCTCGTCGCAGATTTTCTTCAGGTTCTCCCTGTAGGTGGTCGAGGGGATGCTGCCACGCAGGTCGACGGCGTCGGCCTTGGCCTGGTCGCCGATGCTGAGGTAGTAGTCGCGCAGCTGTCGGCCGTCCATGCCGCCGTTCTTCTCGTCGTTGTGTGCAAACGAGACGATGACGTAGTCGCCCGGCTCCACTTTCTTCTTGGCCGTCTGCCAGAGTTCGTCGTAGCCGCCGTAGGAGTCGCGTCCGCCCTTGGCATAGTTGATGCTGGTCCAGCCGCCGGTGAGGAATTGTCCGAAGTACATGCCCCAGCCTCGGGTGACGGTGGCCTGCTCTTCGTAGGGTGCCATGGTGGAGTCGCCCAGTGTGTGTACAATCTTGGCCGATGCTGTCGTCGTGAGCATCATGGCCAATGACATCAATAGAGTTCTTGCATTCATTCTAATATGGATAGATTGTGATGCAAAGATAAAAAGAAAAGGTGAGAAATTGGGGGGAAAAATGCGTCAATAAAGTGGATTATTGCGTCGGAGGGGCATTCTCCACCCGAACGACGCAATAATCCCCCGCATTAAAATCTCAATTCTCAAATCCATTTGTGCGCTTATAGTCGGAAGGCGACAGGCCGGTGTGCTGCTTGAAGCATCGGCTGAAGTATTTGGGGTCGCTGAAGCCACACTGATAGGCCACGTCGGCCACGGGCAGGTCGGTGGACCGCAGCATCTGGCAGGCATGCTGCAGACGGGCCTCGCGGAGGAAGTCGGTGGGGGTGATGCCCGTGAGCTGCTTCATGCGTCGCTGGAGCACAGAGCGGCTGACGGCGCACGACTCAGCCATCAGGGCTACATCGGCCTCGTCGTTGGCAATGTTCTGTTCAACGAAGTGGATGACGCGTTGCATGAAGGCATCGTCGCGCCCGGGTGTCTCGTCGCTTTCTATGTCAGGGATATTGACAGTGGGGGCGGCCGACTGGAGTGCCTCAGTTGGCTGATGGGCCTCCTCCGTGCGGCGGAGCAGTTCGAGATATTTCTGAAGCGTCTCCTTCTGCTGGCGCTCGATGCTCCGGGTGTGAAACACATAGCTGATGGCCAGCACGACGACAGCGAGTGTGGCCAACACGGCGAGGACGCGGGCCAGTAGCGTCTCGTGGAAGGCTGGCTGCGCAATGATGGTCAGATGGCGCTCGCCGTCGGTCCACTGTCCGGAGGCGTTGGTAGAACGCACGCGCAAGAGATGGGTGCCGGGCTTCAGCTGTGGGAGCGTGATGGCATGGTCGTGGCCCAGGTTGACCCATTCGCCGTCATCGCTGTCGATGCAGAACTGATAGCTGACGGCTGTCGGGTCGGTATAGTCGAGGGCTGCAAAGTGAATGGTCAGGCTGCGCTCGGCGGGAGTCAGGCGGAGGGTGTCCATCGTAGCGACGGCCAACAGGCGACGGCCGTCGGAGTCTTGCCGGTGGATATCGACAGCGGTGAGCAGCAGTGGTGGTACGAAGGCTGACGACCTGACGCTGTCATGAGGCAGGATGACGGCTCCGTCGTTGAGACCAAGGATCCATCGGCCGTCGACGAACAGCGGCCGAGCCTCGCTGAAACGACAATGGCGGAGGAAGAAATGGTGGTCGAGATTGATGTAGTCCGACTGGTCGGACCAGAGAAAGACAACCTGCGAGCTGCCCGTGACGACGAGCTGGCCGTCAGGGGCGAGCGTCATGGCCTGGGTGACGTCGGTGGGCATGAGGCCTCGTCGGGTGTCGTAGTGGCTGAACGACAGCGTGTCAGCCCCGAGCGCTGATGTCGCTGTCTGGCAGATGCCAGCCGTCTCGGTGCTGACAAAGAGCTGGCCGTCAGTCGTCTCGGCAAGGTCGGTCGTGGCATTGTCGCTGAGGCTCGCGGGACGGTCGGGGTCCTTGGTGTGGCGTCGGAAGTGCATGGCATCAGTCTGGCCGGACAACGTAGCGGTGACGAGCCCTTCGGTTGTGGCGGCAATGATGGTCTGTCCGTCGCGGGTGATGTGGAGTCTGCGGATGCGCTGGGCTGCGCTGTCAGGGTAGTCGCCTGGATTCAGAATGACGTCGGGGCGTTGGGCGCCGGGGGCGGGTATGCAGGCCAGTCCGTCGCCAAGCGTGGCAGCCCACAGTCGTCCGAACCGGTCGGTGGCGAGGTCATAGATACCGCTGTTGGCAAGTGCCTCGACAGGCTCTGGCCTGAACCCACCGTCGGTCCTACTGAGTCTGACGAGCCCGCCAGGCTTGCACCCGAGCCAGATGCTGCCGTCGCCTGTCGCCCCGATGGAGTAGACGGGCTTGCCAAAAGAACGATAGGCCGTGCCGAGACGGCCGTCGGGCCCGATGTAGCCAAGACAACGACCGGAGGTGTCGTAGAGCGCCAGGGCGGCATCGTCCTTGGTCGCTATCCAGATGCGCCCCTCTGTGTCTGCCCACAGACATCTCACCTGGGCTGGCTGGCGGATGGCTATCGGCTTGGCAGGCGGCTGGCGAAGCGAAGAACATCTGAGGCAACCGCCCTGCAGGTTCCAGTGCAGGCGTCGGGCGTCGGTGTAGTCAACGCTGCCGCCGGCTGCCGAACCGCGCGACGTCTGGTGGAAACGGGCCTCAGCTGCCTGGCGGCGGTCCTCTTCGGCGGTGATGTCGGAGAAACGGTAGGTGTCAATCCTGAAGCGGAAGATGCCGTCGTCGGTCATGCAGATGATGTGACCGTCGTCGTCGAGCCAGATGTCGCGCAGCCTGACGCTGCCCATGTGGCAGCCGTCGCCGGGGGTGGGCGTAAAGCGCATGAACTCGTAGCCGTCGAAGCGATAGAGTCCGTTCCAGGTTGCTATCCAGAGCAGCCCGTCGCGGTCGGTGAGTATCTGGGTGGCATGTCCTTGCAGGTCGCTGTTGAACTCGTCGTAGTGGTACAGCTCATGGCTCGTCTGAGCCTTGGCTTCCGTTGACATGAGCATCATGGCGGACAGCAGGCAGACGACTCTCAGGAGGATGGCTGTGAGGCGCTTTTTTGATTCGAATAACATTGCCGGCGTCAATTTTATGTGCAAAGATAATGCTTTTTTCTGTTTTTTCGTTATGATAAGCGGATTATTTGCTTTTTTTCGGCCCTAAGATGGGGTATAGCGAGTTAGAGGCCTTCGTCGATTTCGGATTCAGCAGGCTCATTCGTCAATCTTTCTTTTCCATAGTCGGCCGAAGGCTGTAGAAAAGTGTCAAAATGATTTACAAATGGAGGCGTATCTACGAACAAAGCACCGCTTCGCGGCCCGAGAAGTGCCGTTTTTTGATGCAAAAAGCACCGCTTCTTTCATCGAGAAGCGGTGCTTTATTTTTAGAGGTTCGTAATATGTCTGGAAATCAGTAAGTTGTAAAAATTTAACAAAACATTGCGAAAAATGTTTACAACTGCCGCTGCCGGACGGCCTCGAAAAGGAGGATGGCGGCGGAGACCGAGACGTTGAGGGAGTCGAGACGGCCGAGCATGGGAATGCGGATGTGGGCCGTGGCGGCCTGGCGCCAGGGCTGGGTGAGGCCGGTCGACTCGGTGCCCATGACGATGGCCGTGGGGCGGCGCATGTCGACGTCGTAGTAGGGGCTGGAGTCCTGCAGCTGGGCGGTGAGGATGGCAATGCCTTTGTCGCGGAGCCACGCGATGCACTCGTCCGACGTCGTGGCCACGGTGGGCACGGTGAAGCGGGCACCGATGGACGAGCGGATGAGGTTGGGGTTGTAGAGGTCGGTCAGCGGGTCGCAGACGACGACGGCGTCGGCTCCTGCTGCGTCGGCGGAGCGGAGGATGGCACCCAGGTTGCCGGGCTTCTCGACGCTCTCGAGGACGACGATGAGGGGGCTCTCGGGCAGCTGGAGGTCGCTGAGCGTGAGGTCGCGCGAACGCATGACGGCAACGATGCCCTCGGTGGTGCCGCGGTAGGCGATGCGCTCGTAGACCTGGGGGGAGACGTACGAAGTGAGAGGTGCGAAGTGAGAGGTGAGAGGAGGGGCTTCGCGGGCCAGTTCTGGGCACATAAAGATGGTGTCGACCTCGTAGCCGGCCTGTAGACAGTGGTCGAGCTCGCGGCGGCCTTCTACGACGAAGCGCTGCTCGCTACGGCGCAGGGAAGACTTCTGCTGAAGGGCCAGAAGATGCTTGATGCGCGGGTTTTGTGCGCTGGTGATGGTCTCGTTGATAATCATAACTGGAAAAATGAGAGATGAGAGATGAGAGATGAAAAATATGATTAGACTTGTTGACTGAAAACTAATCATATTTTTCATCTCTCATCTTTCATCTTTTACTTGCCGATGACGACCTTGCGTCCATCGACGATAAAGATGCCTGGCTGCATGTCCTGTCGATTGACTTTACGTCCCTGCAGGTCGTAGACATCATTGTTCATTGTACATTGTTCATTGTACATTACCTTGATGCCTGTGGCGATGTCGGCCGTGGCAGCCTCGCCCAGACCGCCCATCTCGTTGGCGGCGCGAACGGCCCACTGGGCCTCGGCGTCGTCGACGGTGTAGGTGTTGTCGGTGGTGAAGCCTACGACGCGGCCTTCCTTTACGATGGCGTAGAGCAGGGCGTAGTTGCTGCCCGTCCAGGTGAGCTCAGTGCCGGCGAGCTCGACGTTCAGCGGGGTGGGGGCCTGCTCGGTGAGCAGCGTGGGATCCCAGTCGCCGAAGGTGTTCTTCATGTTGCCGATCTCGAGGGCCTCGTCGGGCGTCAGCACGGGTGCGTTGTCGCTGTTGGCGGCATCCTTGTTCTTGAACGACTTCTTGCGCTGCGACAGGTCGACGGTGGTGCCGCTGGCGGTCATGGAGTTGAACTCGGCGAAGCGCGTCGGACCGTTGTTCCAGTCGCTCCACCCCTCGGCGCGCGGAAGGACCTCCATGCGGGTGTCGATGAAGTAGGACTCGGCACCGCCGGTCCATGCACGGCCAAGATAGTAGTTGCCGTCGACCTTCGATGTGCCGCCCTTGATGGTGCAGTCCTTGAAGACGTAGCCGTAGTGCGTGTTGCCGCGCGGGGCGGTCAGGTAGCCGCCATCCTCGGACATGATGAGGGTGACGCGGTTAAAGTAGACGTCGCCGCCGCCGCAGATGAAGTCGGTGCGTCCGCGGATGATGCCGCCCTCATGGTAGGTCACGCCACGCTCGTTGTCGGGCACGTAGGTGTCCTGATAGGCCCAGAGCGTCACGTTCTTGTAGACGTTGCGTGTGCCGCCGTCGACGAGGATGACGTTGCGGCCGGTGGCATCGCCGGTCGTGGTGTGCAGCTTCAGGTCCTGCATGTACGTGTCGGTGGCACCGCTCTGCAGATAGAGCACGCCGCTGGAGCGGATGCCTTCGAGGACGTTCTGGCCGTCAACCATGGCAGTTGGCATCTCGTTGGTGATGGTGGTCAGTTCGGGATTCTCGCCGATGAGCGAGACGTTGGGCGTGTTGAAGTAGGTGCGCGGGTCGGCATAGTAGTTGCCGTCGCCGTGGTCGCCGTCGGCCACGATCTTGGCTGTCTGGTTGGCGGGCAGCACGTAGTCGCCCTGGCGCAGGAAGATACGATAGCGCTCGGAGGTGTTCGTGCGGGCAGCGGCGGCCTTGAGGGCCTCGGCCAGGGTACCGTCGTCGGGCACGATGAAGTCGTAGAGGTGCTTCTCGACGGTGGGCCGCATCATCGTGGTGAAGTTGATGACGATATCCTCCTGCAGGGTGTTGCCGGTGAGGTCGCTGACGCTGCCCTCGGACAGTTTGAAGACGTATTCGGTGGAATATTCTAGACCCTTATACTCGAAGGTGATGGTCTTGCCGTTGACTTTGCCCTGGGTGGGATTCTGCGTAACGCTGTTAATGCGCGTGTCGTTGATGTAGCCCACAGCATCAGCGGCCATCTGGATGCGCTCGTCGAAGGTGAGCACGATGCGACCCGAGGCCGATGTGCCGGTGGCGCCGTCGGCGGGGACGGTCGAGACGAGGACAGGTGCCATGCCGTCGTCTACGAGCTTAGGTGTGCCGGTGATGAAGAACATGGCGAGCGTGTTGCCGTCGTTGGCCGACTCGGTGCCATCGACGTTGGAGTCCATGTCGGCCTTCATGCGGATGTAGAGCTCAGCCTGGTTGTTGGCCTCGGCAGGCAGCTGCTTGCTGAAGGAGACGGCCTTCTTGGCGGCTGTCATGGTGATGCTGCCGAACTTGGTCCACTTCTCGCCGTCGAGCGAATATTCTGTGTCGTAGGTCTGATAGGCGTTGTAGTTGTAGAGCATCTGGAACTGAACGTTGATGTCGGAGAAGTCGGCGGCGTTGACCTTCGTCTGCCACCAGGTGGTGCCGATCTCGACGTCGTTGCGCCAGTTGACGGCAGCACCGGCGAACGACTCGTAGCCGCCGGCGGCCATGGTGCTCTTGTCGAGCCATCCTGAGGTTTGGCCGTCGGGATAGACGAGCGAGAGGGCGGCCGTCTCATTGTCCTCGGAGGCGAAGTCGGCCTTACGTCCGCTGCCGCAGGCGAGGTAGAAGTCCCATCCGGCGATGATGTCGGCCTCGGCATAGTAGGCCGTCAGGTCGACGTCGGCCGTCATCGGGATGAGCTTCTGCGAGTTGGTGTCGCCGTCGCTCCAGTTGGTGAAGGCGACGAGCCCCTCATACTGGTCGGCTGAGAGCTGCACGGCCTGTCCGGCCTCATACATCATGCGGCCGTCGACCATGGTGGGCTCGGGCGAAATCTTGACCATATAGTCGTTGGTGCCGTCGACGGTGAGGTTCAGGGCGTAGGTCTCCACCTTCGTGAAGTTGGCAGTCAGGACGGCGTCGGCATTGACGGTGTAGACGAAGCGGGGCTCCTCAGAGACGACGCTGCCGTCGGCATCTGTCCAGTTGACGAAGTCGTAGCCGAAGGCCTCCGTGGCGGTCAGTGTGACCTCGCTGCCTTCCTCATACTCGGCTGCGGCGGGATAGACGCTCACCGTGCCGCCCTCGGCAGGCGACGCCTGGGCGCTCAGGTCGAAGGTGGCGACGTCGATGGTCTCGCCGTTGGCGATGCCAGTGATGGTGAGCTTGCCGATGCAGATGTTCTTATTGTTGGCGCAGTCGGAGATATAGAAACGGAAGGTGAACTCGCTGACGGGCTTGACGTTCAGTTCGTGGCTGTGCATGAGCTTGGCCGTGCCTGTGCCGCCATACTCGGTCGTGCCGTTGACGCCGTTGTTGCGCAGCAGATCGGGCTTGGGGTCGATCTTGGTGATGCTGCTCTCCTGGCCGTCGAGGGTGTAGCTCCACGAGTAGGTGGCGCCGTCGGTGCCGACCTTCACGGCGGCATAGCTGACGTTGGTCGGCTCGAAGGTGACGCCGGCTGCGGCCTTCACGCGATATTCGACCATGACGCCCTCGTTGGTGCCGGCGTTGCTCGTCTTGGGAGTGTACTTCACCATCTGGGTATTAAAGTAAGTGGCTGTCTCGACGGTCAGACCGGTGCCGGTGCTGACCGATGCAATCGAGATGGCGTCGGCAATGTCGGCGCTGACGGTGCCGCTCTGCTCGTTGCCGACGGGCCAGTGGATGGTGCCCTCGGCGTCTTCGAACGTCTTTCCGCCTTGGGCATTGGCGTTGGCTGAAGCCATGCCGCTGAGGGCGAGCATCATCATCAGCTTGGTAGTTAGGTTTTTGTAGTTCATAGTTGGATGTTGTTTAATGATGGATTGAAATGGTTATTTGACGATAATCTTGCGGGCCGTACGGCCTTGTCCGGGGCGACTGACAGCTTCAACGGCGATGTCCTTTGCGGGACGGGCGATGCGCTGACCGTTCAGGTTGTAGTAGTCCGGTCGTAGCAGGCCGACGACTTGGATCGTGTCGGTGGTGATGCCACCCGTCCCCTCCTGGATGACGTCGCCCGTGATGACGACGTTGCCGATGGCTGTGGCCTTGCCGGCGTTCAGCCCGTAGATGTTGATGACGAGCCGGCTCGTGCCTTCGCTGGGGACGGCGTCTGTGATGGTCTTCTCATATTCCGTGTAGGCATTGCGGGCTGGCTCGAGGGCATTCTCGATGATGGTGTTCTCCGAGGCTTGCCAGGTGACGGCCTCGACGCCGGAGTCTGTGCCGCCACGCTCGGTGTAGAAGGCTACCTTGGTGGGCTGAAACCGGTAGCCGTCGTCAGCCGTGAGACTGAAGGTGACGGCATTCGACGCCGCCGGGCCGTTCTCCTTGGCCGTCGCCTTGAAGTCGGTCATGAGGCTGCGGCGCGTGCCGCTCATCGTCAGGTTAGAACCGACGGTGACCGCTGCGGCCGTGACGTAAGGGGCCAGCTCGGTGCTGACCTCACCCATCTCGGCCTTGCCCGTGTTGAGCTTCCATGTGATGGTGCCCGTGGCTTTTACGTCACCGTCGCTGGGAGTAGGGCCCACCTCGGTGGTGATGTCTTCGTTAATGGCCTTCACCAGGACCTCCCATTCGTTGTAGTAGGGGGGATAGTAGTCGCGCAGGGCGTCGGTGGCGTCCTCGTTCTCGGCGAGCATGATCTGCTGGACGAGCTGATTACAGTAGACCTCGACGTTGGTGTACCATTTGGCGGGGTCGACGGTGTAGGCATTGGCATCGGAGGCGTCGTCGGGGTCAAGCCCGTTGGCCAGTTCCCATTCGTCGGCCATGCCGTCCTTGTCGTTGTCGAAGCCTGTCGGACGGTTGCCGCGGCCGAAGTTGGCCTCGGTGTAGCCCTGCACGTCGCTGACGAGGTCGATGCGGCCGGCCTTTCCGGTGACGGAGCCGCTGTAGAGGGCGGTGCCATTCTCTGCCTCGTAGACGTAGCGGGTGTCCACCTCGTCGGAATAGAGCGAGGCGCCGGCATGGGCCAGCACCTGGGTGTAGGCCGTGGCGGCGTCGTGCGTGGTCACCTTGCCGGCCGGCGCGGGCTCATCGAGGCGTATGCGCACGTAGTCGGTGGTGCCTTGTGTGAGGTATTCGGTGTCGGCGCCGTTGTAGCGTCCGGGATCCTTCGAGTAGCGGTCGCCGTCGTGGGTGATGGTGCCGCTGTCGTAGCTCATCTGTCCCCAGCCGGCGGCAGCGTCGTCGATGAGGTTGCCTTCGAGATAGTAGCGGCTGGTCATGCCCCAGTACTTGGGATAACCTTCCGAGTTACCACTGGCGCCGACGGTGACCGTCGTCAGTCGGGTGGTGGCGGCTGCGGGGCCGCTCTTGTAGTAGTTGCCCACCATGTTGACCTTGCCGCCGCCGGGTCCGCCGTAGCATCCGTTGCCGCAGTTGTAGACGACACAGTTGCGGAAGTCGACGTTCTCGGCCTGCACGGCGTTCTCCCATTGATACTGCAGGTAGAGCCGGTTGGCGGAGTAGCCCTCCCAGTCGTAGCGGGCGCCGTTGAAGCGGGGCGTGCGGTTGCCGTGGTGGATGAGCAGGTTGTGGTGGAAGGAGGCGAGCTTGCCGCCCCAGATGCCGCCGTAGCCGTGGGCACCCTTGCCGTGGCCGGCGTTCATGAGGCTCTCGCCGATGGTCGACCACTGGAGGGTGAAGTTGTTGTTGTCGTAGAACGATGCCACCTCGTCGATGCTCCATGAGAAGGAGCAGTGGTCGATGATGATGCCTGTCAGATGGCGGGCCCATGAGGCGTCGGCCCCGTCGTTGACGTTACGCTCCTGGCCGCGTCGCACGCGCAGATAGCGCATGATGATGTTGTTGCCGGCGGGCGAGACGGTGTAGTAGCGCAGGGTGATGCCCGGGCTGGGGGCCGTCTGTCCCATGATGGTGGTGTTGGCGCCGATGCTGACGTCGCTGTTGAGGGCAATGACGCCGCCGACGTCGAAGACGACAATCTTCTTGTCGCTGCCGCTGACGGCCTGGCGGAAGGAGCCGGTGCCCGAGTCGTTGAGGTTGGTGACGTGGATGACCTTGCCGCCGCGACCGCCAGTGACGTAGCGGCCGTGGCCCTCGGCGCCAGGGAAGGCCGGGGCTTGCGCCATGACGGCTGTCATGGCGGCGAAGAGGAGCAGATTTGTAAGTAGAAGTTTCATTGTTGGTTTTTGTTGTTTCGTTATTCTCTTTTTTTCGTTATATCGTTATATCGATATTTCGTTATTTCGATAAATCGTTATATCGATATTTCGTTATTTCGATATTCGTTATTCCTTAATTCCTTTAGATTATTGCATGCGGTTGAGGCCTTCCCAGCGGACACGCCATGTGCCGTCCTGGGGGAAACCGGGGTTGAGGGGCTGGGGACAGCCGTCCCAGCCGGCGCACATCATGGCGACGGCCGTGAGCAGTGCCCCGTTGCCTGGCAGATAGAGACGCAGGCGGTCGGCCGTCTGGAAGTTGTGGCCCTGCTTGAGGTAGGTGTTCTTCTGCGTGTCGATAAGCAGGGCCTGGAGGGCCGTCTCGGGCTGTCCGAGGCGGGCGGCGGCCATGGCCGTCATGCCGTAGTCCCAGCCCCAGGTGGTCGGCCAGTTCCAGTTCTGCATGACCCAGGCGAGGGTCTTGTTAGCTGCGACAGTGTCGCAGCTAACCGGACTGGAGGGGAGCATGCCGAGGGGGCCGAGCACGGCGGGATGGTCGGAGCGGTTCTTTAGGGCGAAGTCAGCTTCAGAGATCTCCTTGGCGGCAATGTGGGTCGACGTGTCGAAGGGGTCGAAAGCCTGGCTCTTGGCCTTCTTGTCGAAGGGCCGGATGGGCAGTCCTGCGACGAGTACGCCGTCCTTCTGCGGCAGGGGCGAGAGGTGGGCGATGATGTTGTCCCACTCCTTGTGGCGCTGCATTCCCTGACGCTCGCGCCACTGCTGTGCTACGCTGAGTCCATAGGCCCAATAGGCCAGCTCAAAGGGATGATTGTAGGAGAAGTCCTTCGACATGGACTCCTGCATGGCTGTAGCCCCACGAAGATAATACGTCTTCGTCTTGGCGTCATAGCTGACGAAGTCGGCCATGAACTCGGCCGTCTCCTCCACCTGCCGGCCATATCGCTCGAGCGTCTTGGCAGAGGGGTCGTTGCGATACATCTCCTCAGCCATATATATATAATGTGGCTGTTGCCAGATGAGGAACGAGCCCGTGTTTGACGGGGCCTCGCCGGCCCAGGGGTCGGTCATCTTCATCCAGCGTATGCCGCGGAAGCCCTGACGCTGGGCTATCTTCTTTGCCTCGGGGTAGGCCACGCGATTATACCAGTCGAGCACCTGTGCCACGACCTCGGGACGGTTCCACAGGGCAAAGTCGCCCATGTGCCACCATGTCATCTCAAGATGCGGGCGTCCGAACCATGAGTTATAGGTCAGGCCCGTCTCCTGCGGCGGCTGGGCGTTGGCGCAGTTCACCTGGGTGAGATATTGCGAGAGGACGACGCGGCGCTCCAGCTCCTTGGCGCGCGGGTCGGTGCACTGGGAGAAGTCGACGATGGCGCCCTGCTGCCACCAGCGGTTCCATGCCCGGATGATGGCCCGCAGTTCTTGGTCGAAGACGAGTGAGGTGGCCACGGCGTCGCCACGCACAGGGCTGTAAATAGCCTTGAAAGAGAGGACGTCGGCGTTGGTGGTCAGGGCGAAATCGTGGGGAGCGCGCTCCGTCAAGGTTGCGTTGCCTTCCCAGTGGAGGGTGATGTAGTAACGTGTAGAGTCAAGGCTGTGCTCAATGACGGCATAGCTGGCGCCGCTGTCGATGATGCGCGACGTGTGGCGTTCGGGCTTGGTCCAGTCGCTGGCGGCGTCGGCATGTTGGCCCGTGGGGTAGGGCAGGCGTATGCTCACCATGGCGCGGCCGTCCTTGAGCAGGGGCGTCTTGATGCGGTAGATGACGGCATCGCGGTCCTGGAGGGCGGCGGTGGTGACGTCGACGGGGAAACCGTCGACCGCGAGGTGCGACTCAATCTTTCCGTCGTAGGGCTGCAGCTCCTGGCGGATGTCGGTGAGGTCATTCAGCTCAACCTTCGAGCCGTCAGCATGCTTCATGTCAAGTCCGATGGCTCCGAGGTTGAGGCGATGGGGGTTGACGCGGAAGTAATCCGTGGCGGCAACGCGGCGGAGGGAAGCGATGCTGTCGGCAGGGGAACTGCCGACCACACTCTTCTGCTTATATTCGACGGCGTAGACTTCCTGATGTCCGTGGCCGAGGTCGAAGGACTTCTCGGACTCCGAGCGCATCAGGGCGCTGGTGTTTTCGAACTTATGCCATCCCCAGTCGGACATGGCTGTCAGAGGCACACCTGCCTCATAATCAAAAGGGAAGGACTGCAGGCCGGTGACGTCGACCGTCGTGGCGAAGTGGCCGTTGCCGACGGTGAGCGAGGCCAGGGGGTCGGCCTCGGTGATGACGGGGTTGTTGCGGCTGACGACGGCCTGACGGTTGATCTCTGCGAGGGTGTTCGTGGTGTCATAGCCCATCTGCTCCATCTCGAGCGAAGCCCAGATGAACGGTCCGATGCCCTTGGCGTCGTTGTCGCGGATGGGCTCCGAGAGGTAGTAGTCGTAGCCGCCGTCGCGTCGGCGGTTCTCCTTGACCGAGCCCTTGGGGTTCACCTGCTTCATGGCGGCGATGACCTCGTCAGTGGCGGCAGGGCCGAGTCCGGCGACTGAGCAGCAGTTGGTCAGCGAGATGGTCTTGTCTTCATTCACGCGGATGAAGTTGTTGATGATGCCGCGGTAGGCGCGTATGCCTGCATCGCGATATTTGGCGCCGACGTAGCCCTTGCGGTAAGCCTTGAGCAGGGCGTAGGTGAACATGGCCGAGCAGGTCGACTCGAGGTAGTTGCCCTCGCGTCCAGGCGAGTCCATGACCTGATACCAGACGCCCGTCTGCTTGTCCTGCCACTTCAGAATGGCGTCGAAGTCGCGGCGGAGCAGGTCGATGACCTCCGAGCGGCGGTTGTAGTCCTCGGGCAGTGCGTCGAGCACCTCGATGAGTGCCATCGTATACCATCCCTGGGCGCGGCCCCAGCAATGCTGCGAGAGACCCGTCTGCGGATCGGCCCAGAAGGCCTTGCGCGTCTCGTCGTAGGCGTGGCGGTTGAGGCCCGTCTTCGGGTCGAGGGTGCGCTCGTAGGTGATCTTGAGCTGGTCGACGGCGTCGTCGTAGATGGATGAGGGATCCGCAACATTGTTGCGGCTCACCGAACGGGAACGGCCGGATGCCTTCTTACTGGCGGCGGCTGTGATGGGGGCGGTCAGACAGCGGTAGGGCAGGCCCATGAAGATGCCGTCGAGCCATACCTGGTAGGCGTAGATGGCCTTGTGCCAATAAACCTTGTCGGCCTTGGTGCGGGGCTGGTCCTGCAGCTGCTTCATCATGGTCTGCATGGCCTTGAGGTTCTTGGCCTCTGGCCATTGCTGGTACATGCGTGTGACGAAGTGGCCGGTGCGTATGTTGTCGAGGTTGTAGTCGAGGATGTTGTAGCCTCGGATGTCGCCCTGCTCGTTGATCATCGTGTCGGTATATTCCTGGCAGTAGCGGCGGATGTCGTCGCCGCCGTAGCGCAGATAGGTGTCGAGCATGCTCTCGAGCTCGATGCCCATGACGTAGGACCACTTGGGCCGTGTCGAGAAATCGAGCAGGTATGACTTCGGCACGCGCTTCATCTCAGAGCGGGTCATCCACTCCGAATAGTGCTTGTAGGGCATCTCGGTGAGGCAGAGCGAGCCGTTGCAGAAGTAGTTGTCGTAGTTGATGTTGCGCGTCAGGCCGGTGATCTTGTTGCCCTGCTGCACGCCGTCGAAGCGGCAGTTGCGGATGTTCACGTCGTAGACGTTGCAGACGGTGTCGAGGGCGATGACGAGCACGCCGTACTTCGACTTTCCGCAGGTGACGTTCTCGACGTTGACGTTGCGCACGGTCGGGTTATAGCCGCGGCAGCAGACCTCGTTGTGCTCATAGTCGAGGTTGATCTTCACCACGGCCTCGCCGCACTGTCCAACCTTGATGTTGCGCATGTTGATGTTCTCGATGACGCCGCCGCGGCACGAATTAGTTTTGATGCGCAGCACGCGGTCGAGGTTAGGCGAATCCATCACGCAGTCGTGGGCATAGACGTTCTGGCAGCCGCCCGAGATCTCTGAGCCGACGACGACGCCACCGTGTCCGTTTTTCATCTCGCAGCGGCGGATGATGATGTTCTTCGAGGGCATGTTGCGCTCACGCCCGTCGCGGTTGCGTCCGCTCTTGATGGCGATGCAGTCGTCGCCCGTGTTGAAGAAGCAGTCCTCGATGAGCACGCGGTCGCAGCACTCCGGGTCGCAGCCGTCGCCGTTGGGGCCGTCGTTGATCATCTTCACGCGGCGCACGGTGACGTCCGTCGAGTGCAGGGGATGAATCACCCAGAAGGGCGAGCGCAGCAGCGTGACGTCCTCGAGCAGGATGCGCTCGCACTTGTTGAACGAGACGAGCTGCGGCCTCAGTCCGTCCTTCGGGCCGAAGACGCGCTCAGGCGAGCGCTGCCCCTTGTCGTCGTACATGGGGATGCCGTCCTCGCCGTTGCGGAGCAGTCGGGGGCGAGCCTCCAGCTTCTGGCTGATGGTGCCCTCCTTCCATCCGTAGCGTGTGGCGCCGCACCATGGCCACCACGTGTCGTTGCTGCCACCGCCGTCGATGGTGCCGAGGCCAGTGATGGCGATGTCGTGAGCCCGGAAGGCATAGACGCATGGCGACAGGTTGAAGCACTCCAGTCCCTCCCACGACGTCTCAACGATGGGATAGAGCTCGGGCTGGAAGGCGAACTCGAGCACGGCTCCCTCCTCGACGACGAGGTTGACGCCGCTCTTGAGCTCGATAGCGCCCGTGAGGAACTTCTGTCCGGCCGGCACGACGACGCGTCCGCCGCCTTTCTTCGAGCAGCGGTCGATGGCCTTCTGGATAGCCTTCTGGTTCTGGGCGGCCGTGGCTGACGGCTTGGCGCCCAGTTTGGTGATGACGTACTCGGCGTCCTTGAGCTGCGGAGCCTGGATGCTCTGTTCAATCTGCTGGTAGAGCTGGTCGTTCCATTGTGCCATGAGGCTCAATGGCAGCATGATGGCCAGTGTGAGCAGGCAGTAAAATCTTCTCATTGGTTATTATAGTTTTAGTTGCTTTAAGGTGCAAAGATAGTGATAAAATTCGAGAATGCCAAATCCCGAGGGGCCGTAAAGTGTTAAAATCTACGTAAAGGTTTACGTTGGCTCTGTATTAAACGTCGGGAGGCGTCAGACAAAGATTGGGAAAGGGAAACTGAAAACTCAAATCACGACGTGACGGCATGAAATCACGACGTGACGGCATGAAATCACGTCGTGACGGCATGAAATCACGGCGTGATTTCAGTCTTCCAGACCATCCGGCCGCCTCCATGGAGCCGCATTGCCGGCTTTCGCTCAGCGCTTTAATTGCTCTGTGAAAGACTTGAGTTCCTGCACATCCATCATGCCGGGCGTGGTCTCGAAACGGCTGTCGAGGTCGAAGCCCATGCATCTGGAATGGCTGTATGTACGGATCCGTGTGGCGTCGTCAGGGCCGATGGCGCCGCTGAGGATGAACGGCAGCGGGCCGTCGTAGTCGTCGAGGACGCTCCAGTCGGAGTGCCCGCCACTGCCGCCTTCGCCTGAAGAGCGGATGACGAAGCGCAGGGCGTCGACGCAGGATTCATACTGGCTGGCGAAGGCGAAGACCTCACGACATGCGTCGCGGTCGGCCGAGGCGGGCAGGACGATGGTCTTCCATATCTGGAGCCCTGGGTGCAGGTCAGGGTCGATCGTGTGGCGCAGGTTGCGGATGAGTGTGGGCATCTCGCTGCCGTCGAGCCGAACGACGTCGAGTCCGAAGTTGACCACGCGTGTGATGATGTTCTGAGGCATCTCGTCGACAAAGACGCCTACCATCGCCGTCCCGCCCAGCTTTCCGCGTGTGGGCGAGGCCTTGTCGGGTATGATGCCCGCATGGGTGGGCGTCATGGTGACGACCCGTGGCGACTTGGGGTTGAAGTCCAGCGCGATGTAGTCGACTCCCAGTGCAGCGACGTCTCGAATGTTGCCGGCGTCGCGCATTCCGCTTACAATTATCTTCATAATCTGTCAATACAATGCTGAAAAAGTGACGGTGAGCTTATTGCTTGTCATTGTTAGAAACGCCTCCAGCCGCAATTTATTGTATCAGGGCGGGATTAGTGATCGTCGGCGTTTTTAACCTTATTCACAAACTTTATCGCGACTTTGGGGCTTTTTTGAAAGAAAATGATTAACTTTGCAGCGCACAAGATAGGAGGCGACGTGTCTCACGTCGCAATCCAGCAGATTGATGCGACGTGAGACACGTCGCCTCCTACTGCGAAACGGCCTAATATATATAGAAGCCCATATATACTTGCAAACTAAAAACTAATAACGATAAAAACCAATGATGAGAACAATCAGATTAGCGATGGCATTTGCCATGACGCTCTTTCCTTTATCCCAGAGTCTGGCCGACAACCAGAAGACAACGGTCGAGCAGGTCAGCACGACCGTCGACCTGAGCGACGACGTCGACTACATCGTCACATCGGACACGCCGTTCACTGACGATGGCGTTGTCAATATCCAGAACACGGATCATGCCGTGCTCATCCTCGAAGGCGTGAAGCCCTCGAAAGCCACGAGCCTGCTGGCCTCGCACGTCAGGATCAACGGCCAGCGGGCGCAGAACAACACCAACTGCCAGGTGAAGCTGCACAACCGCGGCTGCATCATCATGCCCTATGCCAGCACGATGAAGCCGCTGACCGTCTACAGCGAGCCCAACTTCCAGGGCGAATCAGTCAACGACTTCGGACTGGAGAACTCGGGCGGCTTCATGAACACCCTGACCGACCAGAAGCTGAACAACCGCATCCGCTCGTTCCGCCTGAAGCGCGGCTACATGGTCACCTTCTCCACACGGGCGCGCGGACGCGGCTACAGCCGTTGCTTCATCGCCGCCGACAGCGACCTCGAGGTGGCTACGCTCCCCGTTATCCTCGACCAGACCATCACGTCGTATCGCGTCTTCAAGTGGTACGACGCAGGTAAACCAGCCCTGGCCAACGACACCCGCAGTGAGGCGGTCAGCGCACTCAACGTCGGCTCGTGCTACAGCTTCGGACTGGGTGAAAGCCGGCTGCCCGATGCCGAATGTGTCCCCCATCACATCTACGAGGACTGGCCCTCGGCTGCTCAATGCGGTAGCGTCAGCTATTCGCCCCACATGAAGACCAACAACGAGCCGGGCAACTCGGCCGACGACCATCCGCAGACCGTCAAGCAGATCCTGGACAACTGGGAGAACCTGATGGCCACGGGCATGCGCCTCTGTTCGCCCTCGAGCCACGACGGCTCGACGGCTCACCTGCGTGAGTTCATGGACAGTATCGACGCCCGCGGATGGCGTTGCGACATCCTCGACCTGCATTGTTATTGGAACGAATGGAACTTCTACAACAGCATCCGGGGGTGGGTCGACCGCTACCATCGTCCCGTCTGGATCTCGGAGTGGGTATGGGGCTCGTCGTGGGGCAACAACGGCATCTTCGCCGTGGCCACGGGCGACAACCGCAACAACCCCACGCAGGCCCAGCTGCAGGAGAATAAGACCGTCGTGGAGCGCATCTGTAATGCCTTGAACGGCTACGACTACGTGGAGCGCTATTTCTATTGGAACAGCGAGGCCAACTGCTCGAAGCTCTATTACGACGGCAAGCTGACTCCTGCGGGGGAGATGTATGCCAAGCTCAACTCGGGCGTGGGCTACAACGGCAAGTATGACTTCGTGCCGCGGACGCCGCCCATGCGCGATCCCTCCGACCTGACCATCGTCTTCGACAAGAACACTCATGTGGCCACGCTCACATGGCATGAATATAACGGCGAATACAACAGGAGCATCAGCCTCGAGCGGCGCCTGGGCGACGGCCACCGCTGGGAGGTCGTCAGCGACGTGGCGATGCAGGAGGCCGAGGCCGACTATACTTATGAGGACGCTGAGGCCACAAACGGCTGCCAGTATCGCGTCCACGTCGTCGATGCCAACGGCAAGGACCGCTACACCCGTCTGGTCATGGCTGCCAGCGACGACCTGGAGCCTGGCGATGCCGTTCAGGTGGACGGTGCGACGAAATACCTTGGCGGCAACATCCTGCTCAATGGCGACTTCGACATGGCCGCTGCCCTCTGGCTCAACGGTCAGGGTGAGCCTGTCGGCGCACCCTATTTCCAGGTGGTGCCTGTCGGAGGCCTCGACGGCGGCGCCTATCTGCAGGCCTATGGCAACGGCTCCGTCAACACGGAGCAGGCGCTCAAGACGGTCGTCGACATCAAGCCACAGACCGACTACTACTTCTCGGGGGCCGTGTGCAACTACGGCGGCGTCTTCGCACAGCTCAACCTCAGTGCCGATGGCGTAGCCACGACGTCGACAGCCGGCTCGCTCTCGAATGCGACGGAGAACTGGCTCACTCAGTTTGCCACCTTCAACTCAGGCGAATACGCCAAGGCCATCATCGCCTTCCGCTCGCTGGCCGGCACGGCCCAGTTCGACAAACTCATGCTCTGTCAGCTCTTTGATTCTCAAGAGGAAGCTCTGGCTGATGCTGCTGAGAAACAGCAGATGAAGGCTGACGCATTCCAAACCTTCAACACGCGCTATCCTGAGCTGAACGACGGACTGCCCGCCACGCTCAAGGAGGCCATCACGGCCTATCATAACATGCCCCGGCTCCAGCAGCTCATCAGAGACGCCGCTTCGATGCAGTCAGAGTGCCGTCTCTTTGATGACGAAGCGGTCCTTTCAGGTGCTCTGAGCGGTGCTTTGTCAGCCAAGAAGCCTGCTGAGGTGAATGAAGCCGTCGAACTTCTTGCCAATGCTATCGAGGGCTACCTCTCGTCAGTCAGACTCAACAATGTGATCAAGCAGCCCAGTTTCGCTTCATCGACGGGCTGGACCACCAAGTGCGGCACTTATACAGGTGGCGACCAGCGCACGAACTCCCGCGATGGCGTCACGTTCTGGAATGCCTGGTGGTCAGGTCTCAGCGCCTCTGAGGGCCAAAGCAAGACCATGGCCGTCCGTCAGGAGCTGACGTGTCTCGACCATGGACTCTACTATCTGGAGTGTAAGGCCACGACAGAGCACTACTGCCTCAGCGACCAGCACGCCTTTGTCGACAACGGAGGACTGCGGCGGGAGTCGCCCAAGCTGACGGCCGACTACTTCGACCTGCCCAGTGTCGCGACGGCCGACCGCTGGCAGACGCTCACCACGCTGCCCGTCTACGTCGACGATGACGGCGTCCTGACCATCGGCTTCGAGGGCTCCAAGCAGGGAGCCGTCGACAATGCATGGCATCGGCTGGGCGAGCCCACCTCGACAGGCGACAAGCGCGAAGGCTGGTGGTGCGCCACTGACTTCGTCCTCCACTTCACACCCCAATACCGTCTCAGCGTTACCCCTGACCAGTGGGGTGTCACGTGTCTGCCCTATGCCGTCCATCCCAGCCCCGGACTCACGTTCTACGAGATTGCCGGCATCACGCCCGACCTGCAGAACCTCTGCCTCCGTCAGATTGAGGAGACCGTGGCCGGACAGGCCTTCATCTATCGCTCCTCCGAGGCCGAGGCTACCTTCCTCGAGTATGGCGATGCCGTCAAGTCGACCACGGACGCGCCTGGCGGACTGCGTGGCTTCCTGAAGACCAGTGCCCGCGTGCCCAAGGACTACTATTACCTGACTGACGGACGGTGGGAGAAGGTCGTCGGCGACCGTCCCACGATGACCAACTATACTGGTATCCTGCGCCCACAGACCGACAGCCGCAGCCAGCCCCTGGCCGTGCTCGACGGATGGGAGGGCGCCACCATGCCCATCGTCGGTATGACGGCTGAGGAGATGGCCGCATCCGTCGCCGCTCCCTTCGTCAGTCATGACGGCACGCCCGCTTACTTCACCCTCGACGGCCGTCGCCTCCGGAGCGGCGAGCTGAAGTCGGGCGTCTACGTCAGAGTCGTGAACGGACATGCCCAGAAGACCATCATACAGTAAGGAAACAATATAGCACATGATTTTAAGACATCTCTTCCCCACATTGGCCCTTGCGGCTACGGCCATGACAGCCACGGCTCAGGAACGCTCGTCGTCGAGCCTCTATCTCGCGCCGCAGGCGCCGGCCGACGTCACACTGCCCTTTAGCCTGCAGGCTGAAGGCCATCGCTTCGCCCCCACATGGGGACTCGACCAGGCATGGATCAATGAGCAGAACCTGCGCAAGGGACTCAACCACATGGGCCGCGAGAACATCGGCGTGGGGCGCTCGGCCTTCCGCACCACTAAGGCCCTGACCAACGACTCCGTGCTGCAGAGCGACCAGACCAGCTTCCTGCGCCAGCGTGCCAACATGTTCGACATCGTCGACAGCAAGCTGCCGCTCATCCTCACGGCCGACCAGGAGGCCGGCTCCGATGCTTATTTCGTCCAGAACAAGAGTGCCAACGTCGACCACTGGGCCGCCAACATCAACAGCCACGTCCACTGGATGCAGCAGAACACGCAGCATCCCGTCATCGGCGTCTCGCCCTTCAACGAGCCCGACTATTGGGCCACCGAGGAAGGGGCCACAACGGCCAAGCAGGCCCAGGTGGCGCAGATTCTCAAGACCCGTTATCCGCGCTTTGCCGACATCGCCATCGTGGGCGGCAACACGCTCAACGACGACAAGGCGTGGAACTGGTTCAGCGAGGGTAGCGACTACTACGACTGGGGCAACACCCACCAGCTGGCTGGCTCCATGGCCAACTATGCCTCGTTCCATCAGCGGCTTGCCGAGCTGGGCAAGACGGGCTACAATGACGAGATGCACAACGTGGCCGAGGCTATGATAGGCCTGGAGTACGGCATGACCGTCGGCATCTGGTGGGGCTTCGACAGCCGGGCCCGAGGCGAGTTCTGCGACATCAGCCGCCATGGCGAGCGCCTCGCCTATGCCGAGCACCGCAACAACTGGACCGCCGCCTCCGTCTATCGTCATGATGACGGCCGTGTGAAGGCCTTCATCGGTTCCAGCGAGCGTCAGGCCTATACGACCACCTATCAGTTCCTCTCAGCCGACCGTGACGTCTACTTCGACGGTCATGGTCCCATGCGTGCCTTCAGCATGGAGATGCCTGGCGGCACGGGCTATCAGATAGGGCAGACTAATGCCGAGCGCGTCGTCGACATCACCTGGGGCGAGGACGTCCAGCCGATGCCCGTCACGGCAGGCGTCTACAAGATCGTCAACCGTGCCACGGGCAATGTCGTGGCCGTCAACAGCTCAGCCATCGTACAGCAGAAGTGGACGGGCGTCGACCGCCAGAAGTGGACCGTCAAGCCATGCTCACCCCGCATCGGCGGCGACTACAGCTTCTACGACATCGAGTCGGTCACCAACGCCAACCTTCGCATCAACGTGAAGAACTTCTCTACCAACGAGAATGCACAGCTCATCGCCTACGAGCAGGCCGGCCCGACGAGCAACGAGCAGTGGTATCTGGAGTATGCCGGCGATGGCTACTACTACATCCGCAATCGCGAGAGTGCCCTCTACATGGCCTCCTTCAGCGTGTCGAGTTCCAACGGCGTGCGCGTCACTCAGACCTCTATGCTGTCTGATGCCGCCCGCAACCGGCTGATGTGGCGCCTGTTGCCTGTCGACGTGGCCTACGAGACCAAGGCGCCCCAGCAGCCCCAGAACCTTGAGGCCAAGGCCCAGTCGGCCAGTGTCCTGCTGACATGGGACGCCAACGCGACCGACACCGACCTCGACGGCTACATGGTGCTGCGTGCCGAGGCCGACGGCGGGACGTGGAACACGATTGCCCGTCGGCTGAGCGACTGCTATTTCGTCGACCACACCATTCGCCCCGCCACCTCTTATATATATAAGGTGAGGGCCATCGACCGGGCGCAGAACCTCTCTGAGCTGTCCGAGGAGGCCCGCACGACCACCGCCGATGCCCCGACGCTGCTGGCCCGTTGGCAGATGGACGGCGACCTCAACGACGCGACTGAGAACTTCATGGATGCCCGCTTCGGCACTGCTTCGCCACAATACATCACTGAGGCCCAGTCAGGCACGCAGAGCCTGAAACTCACCGCGACGTCGAAGGAGTACGTGCAGCTGCCCTACGACGTAGCCAGCTCGCGCGAGCTGACCTTCTGTGCGTGGGTCAACGTGCGCACGTCGTCAGCCTGGCAGCGCATCTTCGACTTCGGATACGACACCGACCACTATCTCTTCCTCACCCCATACAACGGCCGGACCATGCGCTTCGCCATCAAGAACGGCGGCGAGGAGCAGGTCGTCGACTGTCCGCAGCGCCTCGCTCCACTGCAGTGGCACCACGTCGTCGTGAGCATGGCAGAAGGGCTGACCGCCATCTATATCGACGGCGAGCAGGTGGCCCGGTCGTCGGCCATCACAATCACGCCGGCCGACGTCGCTCCCGTGCTCAACTATCTGGGCCGCAGCCAGTTTGCGGCCGACCCCTATTTCACGGGCTATCTCGACGATGTGCGGCTCTACAACTATGCGCTCAGTGCCGGGGAGGTGGCCGCCGTCATGGCCGATACGTCCAGCGGCATCCATCCGACGCAGTTCACCATGCCGACGTCAGCCGACGCCGTCTATGGCGTCGACGGCATCCGCCAGCCGTCGTCAGTCAAGGGGATAAAGGTCAGTAAGGGGAAGAAGTGGGTGGAGTGAATCCGTCCGACTCTCAATAGACTTCATCTATAGGCTCAGCAGGCCGTCGTCGTTGACGATGGCCTGCTCTGCTATGAGCCGGGCCAGCGCCGCCTGCAGGACAGGCAGGTCGACGGGCAGACGATGGAGGTCGTCGATGGGGTGGGGCTGATGGTCGGAGAGCATGGCCATGATCTGCTCTTGAGCCCGGCCGACGGCATCCTTAGGCGTCAGCAGTTCCTCGCTGCTCAGGCAGACGTCGCACTGGCCGCAGTCCTTCGTGTCGCTCTCGCCGAAGTAGCGCAGCAGCTGTCGGCTGCGGCAGACGTGGTCGCAGGTCAGATAGTCAATCATGGCTTCTACGCGGTCGACGTAGCGCTGTCGGAGGTCGTCGTAGACGGCGGGCGGGAACTGCAGGTACTCCGAGTCCTCGCGCCGCTGCATATACCTGACGTAGGGCGTCTTCTTCTGCGGGATGAAGTTCAGGATTTTCTTCTGGGTGAGCGTCCGCAGCGTCTGGTAGACGACGGGCTGTGTGAGCCCCGACTGCATGGCCAAGAAGGCCTCGTCGATGTATTGGTAGTCGACGAAGAGACCAGTATAACTGCGCAGCAGCGCCTCGATGACGATGTTCTCCTCCTTCGTGTCGCCACGCAGGCGGTAGAGCTCGTCTCGCTCCAGGAGGAACATGAGCCGTCCCTGGTTGTCCTCCTCGTCAGTGTACTCGATGTAGCCGGCGCGGTTCAGGATCTTCAGGGCCGAGCGGAGGGGTAGGGGGAAGTGGTGGTAGACGTGGCAGAACTTGTCGATGGGGAACTCAAACGTGGCGTTATAGCCTGAGCCGACGCCTATCTGATAGAAATATGCCAGCTGGTCGTAGACCTGACGGATATAGTCTTTCGAGGGAAACTCCACGGCGATGCGCTGCCGGAGCTTCGTGGCGTCGCTCCTGTCGCTGATGAGCACCGCCTGGGCCTCCAGGCCGTCGCGGCCGGCACGCCCCGCCTCCTGGAAGTAGGCCTCGAGGCTGTCAGGGCAGTCGATGTGGACGACGAGCCTGACGTCGGGCTTGTCGATGCCCATGCCGAAGGCGTTGGTGGCCACCATGACCCGCACCTCGCTCTGTTGCCATGCCCGCTGCCGAAGGTCTTTCTCGGCATTGTCGAGCCCGGCGTGGAAGTAGGTGGCGCTGATGCCCTCGCGGCCAAGCAGCTCCGCATAGTCGCGGGTGCGCTGGCGGCTGGGGGCATAGACGATGGCAGAGCCTCGGGTGCTCTTGAGCAGGTGGATCAGCTCATGCTCCTTGCTGCCTTCGGCATGGCGCACGACGTAGGCGAGATTTGTCCGCTCGAAGCTCATGCGGAATACGCGCTTCTCGCGGAATTCCAGCCGCTCTTGGATGTCGTCGACCACGCGGGGCGTCGCCGTGGCCGTCAGTGCCAGCACAGGGGCATGGGGCACCAGACGGCGTATGTCGGCGATGGCGAGGTAGGAGGGGCGGAAGTCATAGCCCCACTGACTGATGCAGTGGGCTTCGTCGACACAGATGAAGCTGACCTTCATGTGGCTCAGCTTCTGGCGGAATAAGTCGGAGGCGATGCGCTCCGGCGAGACGTAGAGCAGCTTGACGGCGCCGAAGACGGCATTCTCCAGCAGCCGGAGCATCTCATCGTGGCTCTGTCCCGAGTAGATGGCCGCTGCGCGTATGCCCCGCCGACGCAGGTTCTCCACCTGGTCTTTCATCAGGGCAATCAAGGGCGTAATCACGATGCAGACTCCCTCCAGTGCGAGCGCCGGCACCTGGAAGGTGATCGACTTTCCGCCGCCTGTCGGCATCAGTCCGAGCGTGTCGTGTCCGCCCAGTATCGACTCGATGATGTCCTGCTGGATGCCGCGGAAGGCGTCGTAGTGCCAGTAGCGCTTCAACAAGTGAGAAGTGAGAGGTGATAAGTGGGAAGTATTATTACCTTCGTTGGCAGTGGAGGACGATGTGGTCTCGTTCTCTTTGTTTGAATGTTTAGAACTAATTATACTTCTCACTTCTCACCTCTCACTTCTCACTTTTCACTATTCACTTTCCGACGGCTTGATGTCCTCTATCTGCAGTTGCACCTCGCTGCGCTTATAGATGTTCTCCTCGATGGTGTAGGCGATGTCGAAGGAGCGTTTCGACTTGATATAGCGGGCAGCGGCGCTCTGGCCGAAGGCGATGCCGTTCATCACGTTCGACGAGCGCGAGTCGACCAGCTCCAACTTGATGTGCTCCTGCTGCCGGCCCACCACCTTCGACGTGCCGTAGTCGTAGACGTGGCGGGTGCAGAAGACGGGCTTCGGGTTCTCCGGCCCGTGTGGTGCAAACTTCTTCAGGTCGTTCTGCAGCTTCTTCGTGATGTCCTTGAAGTCCACCTCCGCCTCGATGTCGAGCAGCGCTTCCGTCTGTTCGGGCAGTATGTGCTCGCTGACGTACATTTGGAAGCGGCGTCTGAACTCAGGGATGTTCTCCACCTTGAGCGTCAGCCCCACGGCATAGGTGTGGCCGCCGAAGTTCTCGAGCAGGTCGCGACACGACTTGATGGCGTCGTAGATGTCGTAGCCCGCCACCGAGCGTGCCGACCCGCTGGCCACGCCGTCGTTGCACGACAGCACCACCGTCGGCCTGTAGTAGATCTCAGCCACGCGCGAGGCGACGATGCCGACGACGCCCTTCTTCCATCCCTCGTTGTAGAGCACGATGGCGGGCTGATGCTCCTGGCTCTCCAGCCGCTCCACGATCTGGTTGGCCTCCTCGCTCATCTGCTTGTCGATGTCCTTGCGCTGCTCGTTGTATTCGTTGATGTGCGAGGCCTCGGCCAGGGCCCGCTTGATGTCCTTCTCGACGAGCAGGTCCACCGTCTCCGTGCCGTTCTGCACGCGTCCGCTGGCATTGATGCGCGGCCCGATCTTGAAGATGATGTCGCTCATGGTGATCTCGCGCCCTGTCAGTCCGCAGATCTCGATGATGGCCTTCAGTCCCACCGACGGGTTCTGGTTGAGCTGCTTCAGTCCGTGGTAGGCCAGGATGCGGTTCTCGCCCATGACGGGGACGATGTCGGCCGCTATCGAGACGGCGCAGAAGTCGAGCAGCGGTATGAGCTGCGAGAAGGGGATGCCGTTGTTCTTGGCAAAGGCCTGCATGAACTTGAATCCCACGCCGCAGCCGCAGAGGTCCTTGTAGGGGTAGGTCGAGTCCTCGCGCTTCGGGTTGAGGATGGCCACGGCGCACGGCATCTCGTCGTCGGGCACGTGGTGGTCGCAGATGATGAAGTCGATGCCCAGCTCGCGGGCATAGGCAATCTCGCTGACCGCCTTGATGCCGCAGTCGAGCACGATGATGAGTCGGACGTCCTGTTCCTTGGCGTAGTCGAGGCCCTTGCGGCTGATGCCGTAGCCCTCCTCGTAGCGGTCGGGGATGTAGTACTCGATGTTCGAGTAGAACTGTTGCAGAAACTTGTAGACCAGCGCTACGGCCGTACATCCGTCGACGTCGTAGTCGCCGTAGACCATGATGCGCTCCTTGCGGCCCATGGCGTCGTTCAGTCGGTCGACGGCCACGTCCATGTCGTTCATCAGGAACGGGTCGATCAGCTCTGAGAGCATGGGGCGGAAGAAGCGCTTGGCCGCCGACTCGGTGCGGATGCCCCGCTTCAGCAGCAGCTCGGCCAGCACGGGGCTCATGCCGATCTTGTCGGCCAGTTCCTTAGCCGCCTGCCTGCGCTCGGGTGAAGGTTGTTCGTAATTCCATTTAGAGTTCATTATATTGTTTTGTTTTTATATGCTGTCGCGAAGCTAAAGGGCCTATTAAGGCAAATTAGCATACAAAGGTAAACATAAAAAACGAAACAACGGCACTTTTTGCCACTTTTTTAACAGAAAACAAGATTACGTGCCCATTCCGTAACTGTTTGGCTCATCGCGAATCGAACCGCCTTCGGCGGGAAATTTTTCAAAATTGATTCAAAATTATTCGTTTGTGCCATCATACTTGCCATTTTGTTTAACTCAACTTTCGCAAGCATGCGAAAGCCTTGATTTTTAGTCGTCTACGGCGAGAAATCCTTCAAATCTGAACAAATCAAACAAATCTGCTTTGGAAGATTTGAAAAGATTTGCTAGATTTCTGTCACGAAGTGACACTCATTATCAGATAATTAGTACAAGCGAAACTTGAATTGTTTAATTTTGTTTTAAATTTTGTTCAATTTCCAGCCGAAGGCTGCCGTTGCTTTCGCGGCAAGCGAGCGTGATGTTCCTTTTGGCCGTCTCCGGCTTCATGGCTTCTTCGAGGGGGAGACCGTCGGGGTTGATGCACACCACTCGTGAGAACCCCGCATCGAGCAGATGCTGGCGATCGCTGACGCGACCAGCTATCAGGACGACGGGAACCCGCCGGGCCTTGGCCCGCTGAAGGATGCCGAAGGGGAGCTTGCCCATCAGCGTCTGACGGTCGGCCGAGCCCTCGCCCGTGATGACGCAGCGGGCACCATTCAGCAGGTCGTCGAAGTAGACGGCGTTGAGCAGAAGGTCGATGCCAGAGCGGCGTCCGGCGTTCATGTATTGCATGAAGGCATAGCCCAGTCCGCCCGCGGCCCCCGCCCCAGGACAGTCCTGGCGGTCGTAGCCGAAGTGAGGGGCCGACCTCTCCGCAAACAGCCTGGCGCGGGCATCGAGCTGGCGGATCTTTTCTGGAGTCGCCCCCATAGGCGCAAACTTCTGCGGCCCGAACACGTGGGCCGCTCCGTTCTCGCCGCACAGCGGATTGTCGACATCCGTGGCAATCGTGAAGCGCACGTCCTCGAGGGCCCGCACGCCGTCCCAACGCCCGCCCGGGGAGAAGCTGTCGATGATGGCCCGCAGCATGCCCATGCCACAGTCGCTCGTGGCACTGCCGCCCAGCCCCACGATGACGTCCTTGCATCCCCGCCGCACCGCATCGCTGATCAGCTGGCCAGTGCCATAGCTGGTGGCCACTATCGGGTTGCGCTCCTGGGGCCTGAGCAATGTCAGTCCGCTGGCCTTGGCGATCTCGACCACAGCCCTGTCGCCCTTTTTCAGATACTGCGCCATGACAGGTCGCCCCAGCGGGTCGATCACGCGCACATCCACGAGCTCACCGCCCCAGGCCGCCTGAAAGGCGTCGAGCCATCCCTCGCCGCCGTCGCTGACTGCCACCTGCCTCACCTCCGCATCCGCCATTCCTTGCCGGACGCCCTCTGCCGCCGCCCAGTTAGCCTCCTTTGACGTCAGACAGCCCTTGAATGAGTCGATGGCAACAATAATCTTATTCATTAAATTTTCACTTTTCATTCTTCATTCTTCATTCTTCATTCTTCACTCTTCATTCTTCACTCTTAATTCTTCACTCTTCACTCATCACTTATCACTCTTCCCTTCCCCGTGGCAAAGGTAAGGAATAAATCTGAAACGGCCAAACATATTCCCCATTTGTCCTCCGTAGGAAACTCTCGTCACGTCGTGACGTCATGCCGTCACGTCGTGGCGTAAGTTTTATGCATTGTCTGAAAAACAGAAAAAAATAATATGTTGCGTAAAATTTACGCGTAAAAGTTTGTGGGAATAAAATATTTTTCGTACTTTTGTAGCGTAAATATTACGCAATAGATAGTCGTCCGGTATGTCAACCAAGGCTATTACCCTAAAACAACAGAAAACTTCTCATTAACGATTTAAAACGAACAGAATGCAAAACAAAGGAATTATCGGAGCCGTCTGCGGCGACATCATTGGCTCGGCTTATGAGTTTAGCAAGACAAAGGATTGGAATTTCAGGTTGTTCACCCCACGGTCGAGATTTACCGACGACACGGTGATGACCTGTGCCGTGGCCGAGTGGTTGGTGGAGGATCCCACGTACTCACATGAGCAGTTGGTCAAAATCATGCATCGCTATGGCGAGGAATATCCTCATGCTGGATATGGAGGCATGTTCAAGAGGTGGTTGGAAAACAAATGGACGGAGCCATACAATTCCTTTGGAAACGGTTCTGCCATGCGTGTGAGTCCCTGTGGCTATTATGCCAAATCGTTTGATGAGGCCCTCCAGTTGGCACAAATCTCAGCCGAAGTGACGCACAACCACCCTGAAGGAATCATCGGAGCGCAAGCTGTTGCGGCCATGATCTATCTGTTGCGCAGTGGCGAGTATCTTGAAAAGGGAAAGGTGTTTCTCAAAAATCACTGTTTCTATGACCTTGACAAGATAGGCGAGAACTGGGCGACCATACAGCGCAACTATGGTTTCGACGTGACGTGTCAGGGTTCGGTTCCAGAGGCCATCTATTGTGCAATGAAGAACATCTCCTCCGCGGAGGGATACGAAAATACGGTGAGGGAAGCCGTCTCGCTCGGCGGCGATGCTGATACCCAAGGGGCCATTGCGGGTGGCATAGCGGCTGCCGTCTGTGAGGTTCCAGAAGCTATCCTTAACGAATGTCTTGACAGGCTTGACCCTCACCTGACGGACGTGATAGACCGTTTCAACGAGGCGTGTAACCAATAATAACAGATTACAAGTTTCGCATGTTTGGAGTGAAATGCAGTGAAAGAGAAGTGAAAGGGTAGTGAAGGGGACGTTACCCTCAGCCTTGATGTCTGCGATAGAACTGACGTCATCTTCACTCCCTCTCACTCCCCTTTTAATCCCATTCACTCCCAGCAAGCAAAGCTTGCGAAAAATAACAGATAAATATGGAAGAACTGAAGTATCATTACAAGTATCCGCATCCGAGTGTGACGACGGACTGCGTGATTTTCGGATTCGACGGCACACGGCTGAACGTCCTTCTTGTGGAACGTGGCATTGAGCCCTACAAGGGGCGTTGGGCCTTCCCTGGCGGATTCCTCAAGATGGACGAGACGGCCCTGCAGGGAGCGAAGCGCGAGCTTTATGAGGAAACGGGACTCAAGGATGCCTACATCCATCAGTTCCACACCTTCTCGGGGGTGGACCGCGACCCACGTGAGCGGGTCATCACCATCGCCTATTTCGCCTTGGTGCGTCTCAGCGAGGTGAAGGCTGGCGACGATGCCGCCAAGGCTCAGTGGTTCCCGCTCGACAAGGTGCCGTCGCTGGCCTTCGACCACGATCTGATTCTCCGTGAGGCCACCAACGAACTGCGCCGCCAGATCCACTTCGAACCCATAGGCTTCGAGCTGCTGCCCGACGCATTCACCATGACTCAGCTCCAGCACCTCTACGAGGCCATCCTCAGCGTGAAGTTCGACCGCCGCAACTTCTGCAACAAGATGCTGAAGCTGGGCATCCTGACCCAACTTGACCGAACGCTCCCAATGCTCAACAAGAAGGTGGCATTCCTCTATAAGTTCAACCCGGAGAGCTACAACGAGATGAAGGAAAAAGGCTTCCGCCTGGAATTCTGATATCTCGTACAACGGGCAGGGGGGTTCATACAACAATTCCTGAATTCCTTGCATACGCGTCCATCTTTTATTACCTTTGCATCGGTTAAAGGAATCAAATCAATTAAAACACTCATCAATGGAGTATTCAGTTTCAGATTTAATGAAAGCAGCTTCGATGATGTCGAAGAAGTATTTTGGCAGACAAAGCGAGTACGTCATCTCCTTCACCAAAGAGGATGATGACTGCTGGTACGTGGACTATCCTGACTGGCCTTTCGACCATCATAACCTGATGATGGTGGAAGGAGCCGACGATCTGTGTGAGCTTCTTTCTTACGACGGGACGCACACAGAAATCAAGGTGTGTGTGGACATTGCCTCTGATGAAATGCCCCAAGGCTGGTTCCGGATCGCCAAAGAAGACTCCAGCATCACGGGGGGAGCCCACTATCAGGTAGACCTCGTGGCAGCCAACTCCTTTGGGGCTTTCATCTGGTTGTGTCCTGTCACCCTCTTCGTGCTGGGCCAGTATCCTGATTACATGTGGATAAAGCCCCTGAACCTCAATGACGACAAGATGAAGAAACTGGGATTAAAAGACTAATGTGTATGGGGGATTTACATAGATTCATAACAGCACAAGATGGTCAAAGAGGTGATGGCACCTTGTATGAACTGGCATTGAAAGAAATCCGAGAGGGCAGACTTGGATTCGAATGCTGGATCAGATACGTCTATCCTCAGCTGAAAAGAAAAGGAACAAGCCAGTTGACTGATTTCTATGGCCTTGATGGACGTGAAGAGGCGAAAGCATACTTCGAACATCCAATTCTGAGAGAAAGACTAATAAAGGCGGCACAGGTCCTGTTGGAAATAGACAAGCCGATATTTGAAATCTTCAGCAATCTGGGCGTGATGAAACTCCGTACATGCATGCTCTTGTTTGCCTCAATCTCTGATGAACCCGTTTTCAAACAGGTATTAAGAAAGTATGGTTGGAGATGATTGGTTACTTTTTTGCGAGATTTGGTATTATAGTATAGACGTTAATCACTGAACAAGGAATATCGGTGGTGACAGTGAATAGAAAGAAGTGTTTAGTAGAACAAGAAAATAATATGAAAAAGAGACTGAACATTGTTGTATTGTCTGGTGCGGGCATAAGTGCCGAGAGTGGAATCAGTACCTTCAGGGATAGTAACGGGTTGTGGAAAAAGTATGATGCCATGCGACTGGCAAGTATCGAAGGATTCGAGGAAGAGCCTGAGGGCGTACTGGAGTTCTATAACGAGAGACGCAAGGTCGAGCCTAATCATGCCCATTATGCATTGGCAGAATTGGAGAAAGAGCACGACGTGACCATTATCACGCAAAATGTAGACGACCTTCATGAGCGGGCAGGTAGCACCAAGGTTGTGCATCTGCATGGAGAGCTGTCAAAAGTCACCTCCTCGCTGGACCGTGAGGATGACCGCTGTATCAAGCATTATCCGTTAGACCTGCCAATACGCATCGGAGACAAAGCAGCCGATGGTTCCCAGCTGCGTCCATACATTGTATGGTTTGGCGAAAACCTGAGATACATGGGCGAGGCTTTGACCCTGGTAGAGAATGCTGATGTCTTTGTCGTTATTGGTACGTCGCTCGTTGTTTATCCAGCAGCGGGTCTCGTGAGGTATGCTCAGGAAAAAGCGCAGAAGTTTCTGGTTGATCCTTCTGAAATGAAGGGCCATCTGCCTATTGGCTTTATTCATATCAAGGCAAAAGCCACAGAGGGAGTTGATGTGTTGATTGACAAAATCGGTGGGTAGAGAGCATGATTTATGCCAAAGGCAGAACGTAACAAAAACTGTGCCAAACACGTAACGCATTGATAATCATCCGAATGATGCGATTTGGAGATTTCAGAAAAATGTTGTAACTTTGCAGCGCTGCTCGAGCACCTGCTTCACCTCAGCAAAAAGCAAGCTTTCTGCATTCGGTTTGCACGGTCCTTGCACCCGCATTTGGGAAACTCCCAGAGGCGCTATCACTAAATCTTGTTCTAATGTTTAATCGTACAATCAAGTATGCTAAACTCGCATGGGTTTATGCTAAAGGAATCTGCGGCTTCCGTCGCAACGTGTATGACCTCCAGTTTGTCTATGAGCCTGCGGATAAAACCTGGTACATCGACATGCCGTGGCCTGGTGACAGATATAACCTAGCGATGGTTGCAGGCTCCAACCATTTGCTGAAGTTTCTCGATTATAAGGGAGAGCGAAGAGTCAGAATCTTGGTAATGCCTTCTAAAAAGCCTCAACCAGAATTGGAGGCCGAAGGCTACTTCATGTGCGACAAACAGTTCTCGCGCCTTACTGGCGGCGCTACCTACAAAGTGAATAATCTCGACGGCTTCACACGCGAGATTTGGATCTGCCCTGTCACTCTTACCGTTCTGGGGCATTATCCGAAGTACATCTACATTAAGCAGATTAATGTTGACGGAAGTTCCATTGATCCGGAAGTACACAAGAACTATGTTAAACTGATGAATGCATAGTTCGTAGATATGAATGTTACCATACGTCTTATGAACGTAATGGAAAAGCTTCATATTACAACATTGAAAAGAAAACAACATACCAGAGAAGATGAGAAAAATAAGACTTGTTGATTTGGCACTCTTGCCTTTTGGCATTTGCGTGCTTTTCTTGTTGTTATTGGGGAAACTGTGTGGGTTGACCTACAAGCAGATCTCCGTGGTGTTTAACCTTTGGTTGCAGGGGGTTGTCCTGATGTTGTCAGGCTTGGCTCCCTTTGGAATAGCTGTTTACAAGATGATGGGGGCATTTTCATTGTGGTGGCTGCTACTGTCCGCAGTTTTATTAATATATGGCTTCGCATACGTGTATGCTTTCATCAAAATGCTGCAGCATTATCATCTGCCATTCAATGCCGCATTTGATCTTTGTGTGGATGATTTGCAGAGATTAGCCGCGAAATGGAATACGACCTACCAGATGGTAAACCTGCTCATTTTTATTCTCTTTTATCTGATCCTCTTAGGATTGAATATTCTAATCAGCTATTATCTCATGTCTCTTTAAACAAATCAAAATGGAAATCTGTCAAATTGTTCTAAAGGGGGCGTCGGTGCCAACATGGGGCGCTTAAACGCCGTATAGACAAGTCGTTTTAGAGTGTCAAATAGTCGTTTTATGTTAATGTTTTACTAATAATAGGAAATGGAGATTATTATTGTTTTAGCAATCGTTGCGGTGGTTGGCATCTACGCCAACAAGTATATGAACAAGCGGTCAGAGACCGAGGTGAAAAACAAGGAGTCTGAACAGGTTCTGGATGACAATATTACTGTTGTCAATTCCGGTACGTCAGATCAGACAAAAGTAGAACTTAAATCGGAAAGTAATAATAAGGAGGACAACGTTATGGAAGAAACGAAAGGAACGAGAGATTTGTTTCTCGAGACGCTGACAAAGATCGGTTGTCAGTATGAAACTGGTGATGGTGAAGATGACGATATAAACTTCGGCTATCAAGGAGAGTATTTTGTGGTTAGGGCCAGCAACAATAATCGTTTTATTCATATTTACGATACTCATTGGGGCCATGTGGAACTATATAATATTGATGAGTTTTCACGTCTAAAAAAAGCCATCAATGAATCTAATATAAAGAATAGCGTGACGGCAGTGTATACTATAGATGAGGCAGGAAGCAATGTCCATGTTCACTGTAAGTCCGTCATTCTATTTACGCCCGAGATACCGGACATTGCAGATTATCTGCGCCTGGAACTCAGTGAGTATTTCAGAGTGCATGAGACTGTCAATATGGAAATGGCAAAACAGAGGGATGCCGAGGTCAGCAAATAGTGATTTGAAATATCAATAACAACAATTTGATAGTTTTAAGACCTCATACAATAATCCCGCCTGTTCATACAACGTGGCGGGATTTCTTTTGCCAGGTGATATGGAAAGGTTAACTTTGTATCGTCACTAAAGTGAAAATAATCAAAGCCGATGAAAGTAAAAATGATTCTGCCTGCCTTGCAGGAAGCCGAGAGTCCCTATTGGCGGCCTATCAAGTACTCGCTGTTCCCGCCGCTGGGGCTGGCCACGCTGGCTGCCTACTTTGGTGGCGACGACGAAGTGGAGATCGTGGACCAGCATGTGGAGCGGCTGACGCTCGACGACGAGCCTGACCTGGTGTGCATACAGGTGTATGTGACCAATGCCTACCGGGCCTATCGCATTGCCGACCACTATCGACGGAAGGGTACCTATGTGGCCATGGGCGGCCTGCACGTCACGTCGCTGCCCGACGAGGCGGCACAGCATGCCGATACGATCCTTCTGGGCCCAGGCGAGGAGGCTTTCCCGCGCTTCGTCAGTGACCTGCGGGCCGGCCATCCGCAGAAGCGCTATGTGGCGCGTTGGCGGTCGATAGAGAACATCCCGCCCGTCCGACGCGACCTCATCAAGCGCGAGAAATACTTCGTGCCCAACTCGCTCGTCGTGTCGCGCGGCTGTCCGCACCACTGCGACTTCTGCTATAAGGATGCGTTCTATGGCGAGGGCAAGTCGTTCTATACGCAACGCGTCGACGAGGCCCTGGCTGAGATAGACCGGCTGCCAGGCCGCCACCTCTATTTCCTCGACGACCACCTGCTGGGCAGTCCGCAATTCGCGAGGGAACTGTTTGAGGGCATGCGCGGCATGGGGCGCGTCTTCCAGAGTGCCGCCACGGTGGCCTCCGTGCTGAATGGCGACCTGATTGAGAAGGCCGCCGAGGCGGGGCTGCGCAGTGTCTTCCTCGGCTTCGAGACCTTCTCGCCAGAGAACCTGCGCTCGAGTAACAAGCTGCAAAATCTATCGAAGGACTACGTGGCAGCCGTCGAGCGACTGCATAGCCTGGGCATCATGATCAACGGCAGCTTCGTGTTCGGCCTTGACCACGACGACAAGGACGTGTTCCGCCGAACAGTGGAGTGGGGCATCGAGCACAGCATCACCACGGCCACCTTCCATATCCTCACACCCTATCCCGGCACACGCCTGTTCCAGCAGATGGAGCGCGACGGCCGCATCACCTCTTACGACTGGAGCCAGTACGACACGCGCACGGTCGTCTACAAGACCATAGGACTCACTGCCGAGGAACTGAAGCAGGGCTACGACTGGGCCTATAAGGAGTTCTATTCCTGGAGCAACATCTTCCGCGCCAGCTTTGGCCACGACAATCTGAAGCAGCAGCTGGCCCATCTGTTCTACATGGGCGGCTGGAAGAAGATGGAGCCGTTCTGGAACTTCATGATACGCTACGGACAACTGAACCGCATGCTCCCCGTGCTGGAGTCTCTGCTGGCAAATACGAAGGGGAAATGTTAGTTCATTGTTCACAGTTTTCACTTTCATACAAATAACCCGCCTGTTCATACAGCGCAACGTGAAAGATTTTCATGGCTTAGAAAGTATTCGTAACTTTGCAGTGTCAAATAATAAAAGACAAAAGATGAAACAATTACTGATGACCTTGATGGTCGTGCTCATGAGCATGATGACATCGACGCCCGCCAGTGCGAAAACTGACAAGGACAGCGTGAAGAAAATGGTGCCGCAGAATATTGTGGTGAAACAGACGACTGAGTTCAACGACGGACGCACGCTGACCATCTACTACAAGAAGAGCGGGATGCAGTGTGAAGTCTACTCGCCCTGCGACGCCAAGGACTATGACGTGGCGGATGCCGCAAAGATCAAGACGACCAGCTTTGAGGTGGTCGACCGCGTGGAAGGTAAACTCTATCGTAAAGCCTCGATTGGCGAAGTGACGAGACTGATCAAACGCTTGGTTAACCAGTATCTGTGATGGCATATGTGGAAATCGTGCTGCTTTGTGTCACCATCGCGGTGCTCAAGGCAGCACAAAACAATAAAGAAGGATGAGTAGGAAAAAAGCAATGAAAAGAAGCCCTTGCTATTGTGGACTTTTGCAGGTTAATTATCTTGAATTAGACGGATGATTGCGAAAAAAGCAGTATCTTTGCAAATAAAAAAGAAGAAACGAACGACGTATGGAGTGGTTTAGAATCAGGACCTCAACACTTCTGATGCGTGTGGCTGTCGACGAAATCGTCTATGTGAAGGCTGACGGGAACTATTGCGACCTTGTGCTCATCAATGGGCGCCAGCGCAAGATGACTTTCCAGCTGCATCACTTTGAGGACAATTTCCGGTTGCTGAAGTGTGCCGATATGTTCATCCGTGTAGGCAGGAGCCTTATCGTCAACCGTCAGTACGTACAGGTTATTGACCTCATCGATCAGACTATCGTCTTCGGCGGGAAACATCTGACTCGCGAACCAGCGCAACGACATCCTCATGCCTATCGCCCCGACCGAAATGAGGAAGTGGAGACGGGAAGAGACATCTACGTGGTAAAGGTGTCACGCGATGCCTTGAAGCAGCTGAAAGAACAACTTGAAAACATGAAAGGAGGAGAAACGCTATGAGTGAAATCTTTGACAAGACAGACAGCAGTCTCAACGACCTCAGCAGGGAGCCCGAGGTTCCTGAGTTCATCATCGAGACTGACGACGAAACTCGCCCTCCAGTAGAGACCGGTCGCAAGGAAAAGCCTGGGCGGCGATGGCTTCGCGGCATCTTGGAAGCCCTGATCATCGCCTTGACGGTTATCGTTGCTTTCTCTGCTTACAAGGTATGGAATTATTACATGAACATAGGTGTGCCCATTTCCACGTCGCCCAGTGAGAACATCAGTAAGCTGCAGGCGGAGCCGGTGAAGGAAAGGGCCGAGGTGGTCCTCTCGAGCGACAGCATCCTTGGTGTGGCGCTCGATTTCTACGCCATCCACGGTCTGCGGGCCAGTATTGAGTTTGAGGAGCCTGACACGGCCGACACGTCAGTATTCCTTTACAGCCGTTCGGCAGACCATCAGGCCGACGGCACCTATCTCGGATCGCTGGTCGTCGATGGCGAAGAGTTGCAAAGCGACTGCAGCCGCCTGGGCTATATGGCGATGGTGGCCGACCGGATGGTGATCGGCATCTCGCGCAGCGACAAGGTGAAGGACTATTGCATGGAGCAGGGCGGATGCTTCTTCCGGCAGTTCATCCTGGTCAGCAACGGAGTGATTCCCCACCGTTTCTATCTTCATGGGAAGGTGGAGCGCCGAGCCATCGGCCGTAAGGACAACACCCTCTACTTTATCGCCACGCGCCATAAGGAGACGCTATGGGATTTTGCTGATGCCCTGCGGGAATATGGGTTCATCGATGCCATCTATATCACTGGTGGCTACGACTATGGCTTCTACCGCACAGCTGACGGTGAGCGCCATGACATCGGCAACATAGAGGATTACCCGCACAAGAAATGGAAAGGAATCATTCCGTGGCTTGTGTTCAGAAAGTGAAGACCCCCTCTCTATACCATTCGAAGAGTCGTCTGACGCCTTCCTCAATCTCTACTTTGTGGGTCCATCCGAGGCGGTGGAGCTTGTCGACGTTGATGAGCTTGCGCATTGTGCCGTCTGGCTTCGTTGTGTCGAAGACGATGTCGCCCTCGAAGCCCACGGTTTGGGCGACGAGCTCGGCAAGCTGACGGATGGTGAGCTCGCGGCCGGTGCCGACGTTGATGTGGCAGTTGCGGATCTCGCCGAGCTGTGGCAGCGCCCCGCCTCGGCCTGTGGTGTGATCGCGGTCGACGGCTCCGTCGACGGCTGCTCCGTAGTGGACGCTGGAATAGCGCTCGATGCCGATGATGTCGCTGAAGTCAACGTTGAGGAGGATGTGGACAGAGGCGTCGGCCATGTCCTCGCTCCAGAGGAACTCGCGCAGCGGTGTGCCAGTGCCCCAAAGGCTGACGCGGTTGTCGCTGATGCCGTAGTGTGCCAGGACGTTGAGGATGCCATTACGATCCGACTGGCCGTCGATGCCCTCGACGGGCCTTTGATCCATGTCGCGCCGGATGGTCGTCCAGTCGCCGTCGTGGATGAGCTTGGCAAGATAGATCTTGCGTATCATGGCGGGCATGACGTGACTGTTCTCGAGGTGGAAGTTGTCGTTGGGGCCATAGAGGTTGGTGGGCATGACGGCAATGTAGTTGGTGCCGTACTGCAGGTTGTAGCTCTCGCACATCTTCAGTCCTGCGATCTTGGCGATGGCATACTCCTCGTTGGTGTATTCCAGTGGCGACGTGAGCAGACAGTCCTCAGTCATGGGCTGCGGCGCGTTCTTTGGGTAGATGCACGTGGAGCCGAGGAAGAGGAGCTTCTTGACGCCATGGCGATAGGCCTCGCCGATGACGTTGCACTGGATGAGCATGTTCTGCATGATGAAGTCGGCCCGGTAGAGGGAGTTGGCCATGATGCCGCCGACGAAGGCAGCGGCGAGAACGACGGCGTCGGGGCGCTCGCGGTCGAAGAAGTCGCGGACGGCCAGCTGGTCGGTGAGGTCAAGCTCGCTATGGGTTCGACCTATGAGGTTGTCGTAGCCGCGTGCCCGGAGGTTGTTCCAGATGGCGGAACCTACGAGCCCGCGGTGGCCTGCGACGTAAATCTTACTATCCTTACTGAGCATCGTCGAGTTGTGCTTTGATGAACATTCGTTTGACCTTCTTCATGTCGTGCTCGACCATGATGCGCACCAGGTCGTTGAACGACGTCTTGCGGGGGTTCCACCCCAGTTTCTCTTTGGCCTTGGCAGGGTTACCAAGCAGCTGCTCCACCTCTGCGGGGCGGAAGTACTTGGGGTCGACCTCGACGAGGACTAGGCCTTCGAAGAGCCCGGAGAGTCTGGTGTCTAATGTCTTTGCGCAGATACCCTTCTCATTCACCCCTTCGCCTTCCCAGCGGAGCTCGATGCCCACATAGCGGAAGGCGAGGGTGCAGAACTCGCGGACGGAGTGGTATTCGCCTGTGGCGATGACGAAGTCGTCGGGCTGTGGCTGCTGGAGGATGAGCCACATGCACTCGACGTAGTCGCGGGCATAGCCCCAGTCGCGCAGGGCGTTGAGGTTACCCAGGTAGAGTTTGTCCTGTTGGCTCTGGGCGATGCGTGCGGCGGCGAGTGTGATCTTGCGGGTGACGAAGGTTTCGCCACGTCGCTCGCTCTCGTGGTTAAAGAGGATGCCGTTGCAGCAGAACATGTCGTAGGACTCGCGGTAGTTCTTCATGATCCAGTAGCCATAGAGCTTGGCCACGCCGTAGGGCGAGCGGGGATAGAAGGGTGTGGTCTCGCTTTGGGGCACCTCCTGGACGAGTCCGAAGAGCTCAGAGGTGGAGGCCTGATAGATGCGGCACGTCTTGTCGAGGCCACAGATGCGCACGGCTTCGAGGAGACGCAGCACGCCGACGGCGTCAGTCTCGGCGGTGTATTCAGGCACGTCGAACGACACCTTGACATGGCTCTGGGCAGCGAGGTTATAGATTTCCGTGGGGCGCACCTCGGCCATGATGCGGATGAGCGACGAGGAGTCAGTCATGTCGCTCCAGTGCAGTTCGACGAGTCGTTTTTTCTTCATGTCGCGCACCCACTCGTCGAGATAGAGGTGCTCGATGCGTCCGGTGTTGAATGACGAGGAACGGCGCATGAGGCCGTGCACCTCGTAGCCTTTCTCGATGAGGAACTCGGCCAGATAGGAGCCGTCCTGCCCGGTGATGCCGGTGATGAGTGCTACTTTTCTTTCCATCATGTGTTAGTTTTCTTCTGAGAATTGTTTGATGCGCTGCTCCTCTGAGAGCTTGCATATCAGGAGGGTGTCGTTGTTCTCGGCCACGATGAAACCGTCGAGACCCTGGACGACGACGCGCTTCTCCTGGGTAGTATGGATGATGCAGTTGTGGGTCTCGAACAGCTTGATGTCGGGGCCGATGCAGGCGTTGCCGTAGAGGTCGCGTCGGCTCTGGGCCTGCAGTGAGCCCCACGTGCCGAGGTCGCTCCATCCGAAGTCGGCCGGACAGACGAAGATCTCTTCGGCTTTCTCCATGATGGCGTAGTCGACGGAGATGTTCTCGCAGAGCGGGAACCGCTCGTTGATGACCTGCTGCTCCTGGGGGGTGCCCAGTGCAGGCATCATGGCTTCGAAGAGGTTGCTGATCTTGGGCTGGTAGATGCGGAAGGCATTGGTGATGGTGGCTACGTTCCAGATGAAGATGCCTGCATTCCAGAAGTAGTTGTTCTTCTTGATATATTCGCGGGCCGTGTCGAGGTCGGGCTTCTCGCGGAACGAGTCGACGCGATAGATCGACTTGTTGCGCAGCGACGAGGCGGAGAGGTCGGCCTGGATGTAGCCGTAGCCCGTCTCGGGGCGGTTGGGCTTCATGCCGAGGGTGACGATGGCGTCGCTGTCGGCGGTGAAGGCCATGCAGCTCTGTATGACGCGCTGGAACTCCTGTACGTTCATCACGACGTGGTCGGAGGGTGTGACGACGATATTGGCCTTGGGGTCCTGCTTGCGGATGCGCCATGAGACGTAGGCGATGCAGGGGGCGGTGTTGCGCCGGCAGGGCTCGCAGAGGATGTTGCCCTCAGGTATGTCAGGCAACTGCTGGCGGACGATGTCGACGTACTTCTGGTTAGTGACGACCCAGATGTTGCGGCGGTCAATGAGCGTTCCGAAGCGCTCGGCGGTGAGCTGCAGGAGTGTCTTGCCTACGCCCAGTACGTCGATGAACTGCTTGGGCTGCTCTTGTGTGCTCATGGGCCAGAAGCGGCTTCCTACGCCGCCAGCCATGATGACGAGATGGTTGTTGGTCTTCATAAGTATCAGGGATTTGTGGCGTGATGATTGCGTCGACGGATGATGAACCAGGCGGCAGCCAACAGGACGACGGCCACGATGGCGAGGACGATGTAGTGGTTGTAGCGCTCGATGGTGCCGGCCAGCTGATCCTCGGGGACGACGCTGTGCAGATACCATCCGAGGAGTGCAAGGATGCTGTGCCACAGTCCTGCTCCGACGAGTGTGTAGAAGAGGAACTTCCAATAGTTCATCCGGGCCAGTCCTGCGGGCAGCGAGATGAGATGGCGGATGCCGGGGATGAGGCGGCCGGTGAGAGTGGCCACGACGCCGTGGTCGTCGAAATAGCGTTCGCTCTTCTCCACCTTCTCCTGGTTGAGCAGGCACATGTGGCCCCACCGGCTGTTGGCGAATTTGTAGATGACGGGGCGGCCCACATAGAGCGCCACCATATAGTTGATGCTGGCACCGATGCCGGCTCCGACGGTGGCGAAGAGGACGACGAGCACGACGTTGAGCGAGCCCGAGGCGGCATGGTAGGCGGCGGGTGCCACGACGAGTTCCGACGGCACGGGTATGACGGTGCTCTCGAGGAGCATCAGCAGCAGGATGGTGCCGTAGTTCAGGTTGTTGAGCAGAGAGGTGATCACGGGTGGTTTAGGGTTCTGTTACTTTTTTAGTTTCGTAATCATGTATTGATAATAGTCCTCAGGCTTCACGTCCTCAGGGAAGAGATGGGCCAGGGCTGTCTGACATTCCTTGGGATTCAGCAGGCAGGCCTCCTTCAGATAGTGGAGGAATTCGTCCCACTTCTTCAGGTCGTAGCAGCAGAGGGCCATGTAGGCATAGCCCTCGGCAAAGCCCTCAGGGACGATGAGGAAGAACTTCTTGAAGAGGGCATAGGACGTCTCGACATACTTGTTGTCGTAGAGCGACACGATGATGCGGAGCAACGTCTGGTGAGGGCTGTCGCTGGCCAGGACGGCATCGCGGAAGCACGTCTCGGCCTCTTTCATGCGGCCGGCTGCGAGGAGGATGTGGCCCTTGACGACAAGCACCTGCACGTGGTCGCACTCGAGCGGCTTGGTCTTCTCGAGCCATCGGATGGCCTCGTCGTAGTGTCCGTTCTCGCTGTAGGCGAAGGCGAGCTCCTGATAGATGTCGGGCAGGTAGGGCGAGTCGTACGGTGCCGTCTCCAAAGCCTTTCTGAGCATGTCGATAGCCTCGTCGGTGCGCTCCAGGTTGACCAGGCACGTGCCTTGGTTCATGAGTGCAAACTCGTCGTCGGGCACCTGCTCGCTGTATCTGCGGAAGAACTCGAGGGCCTGCTCGAAGTTGCCCAGCCGGTAGAGGCTGTTGGCCTTGGCCACCAGTCCGTCGGGGTCCTCGGGGTCGATGGCCAGGGCGTATTCGCTCGACTCGACGGCGTTGGAGTAGTCCTCGTTCATGAACTGTGCGGAGGCCAGCGCATTCCAGTAGCGCTTCGAGAAGGGGTTGTCGTCGATGAGCTCTGTCCAGAGCTTCTCGCTGTCGTCGTATTTCCCCAGTCCGAAGAGCGTGCGGGCCATCAGTTCCTTGTATTCGGCCGAGTCCTCATGATGGGCCCGCTTCATCCATTGCATGGCCCGTTCGGCATAGCCATAGTCCTGCATGATGTTGGCCACGTCGATGATGAAGTCCTGATATTCCGATGGGGGCATCGTCTTGAACTGATCCTTGAAGAAGGCGTCGGCCTCACGGTCCTGCCCCTTGGCCAGCATGATCTCGCCCTCGGCGTAGACGTAGTCGGGCGAGTCCTTCTCGATGATCTGGTCGAGCAGCTGCTCCGCCTCGTCCGTTCGGCCGTAGTAGAGCGCCTCGTGAATCTTGTAGACCAGAGGCATGACAGCACCAGGCGACAGACTCAGGGCCAGCGTGATGGCCTCGTCGGCCTGGTCGGCATGTCCCGTCATCTGATAGTAGTCGGCAATCTCGGCCAGCTCGTCGGCATCGAGGAAGACGGGCTGTCCTTCGCTGACAGCCTCCTCGTACGTAGCGAGCATCTCGCGAAACTCGTCGCTATCGAAGTATTCGTCGTCTGTGCTATACATTATTATATATTATAAGTCAGCTCCTCAGTCCGACGGTCTTGTTGAAGACGGGGTGCTCGGGCGTGGAGTCGGGGTCGACGTTGAAGTAGCCGATGCGCTGGAACTGCAGGTAGGTCAGCGCCGGCATCTGAGCAGCGAAGGGCTCGATGTAGCAGTTGTGGAGCACGGTGAGCGAGTCGGGGTTGATGATCTGGCGCATGGCGGTGACGGCGTCGCATTGCTGCGCGTCGCGGATGGCAGCCATCTCGTCGCGGGGGTTCTCCACCTTCCACAGACGGTCGTAGAGGCGCACCTCGGCCTTGCGTGCATTGTGGCAGCTGACCCAGTGGAGCGTCTTGCCCTTGATCTTGCGGTCGGCACCAGGCATGCCGCTGCGCGTCTCGGGGTCGTAGGTGCAATAGATGGTGGCGACGCGTCCGTCGGCATCCTTGTCGCAGGGGTGCTCCTCGTCGCACTTGATGATGTAGGCGTTCTTCAGTCTGACCTCCTTGCCAGGGGCCAGGCGCATGAACTTCTTCTCAGCCACCTCCATGAAGTCGTCGCGCTCAATCCACAGCTCGCGGCTGAACTCCACCTCGTGGGTGCCGTCGGCCTCGCACTCGGGATTGTTCTGGGCGGTGAGCATCTCCGTCTGGCCCTCAGGATAGTTGGTGATGACCACACGGACGGGGTCGAGCACGGCAGCCACGCGCTGGGCCCGGCTGTTCAGGTCGTCGCGCACGACGCTCTCGAGCAGGGCCATGTCGTTGAGTGCGTCAATCTTGGTGTAGCCAATTTTGTCGATGAACTTCACGATGCTCTCAGGCGAGTAGCCGCGACGGCGGAATCCGCAGATGGTCGGCATGCGTGGGTCGTCCCATCCGCTGACCATGCCGTTCTGCACCAGCGCCAGCAGGTTGCGCTTCGACATGAGGGTGTAGCTCAGGTTCAGCTTGTTGAACTCCGTCTGGCGCGGACCCTGGTAAGTCGAGAGCTGAGAGTTGAGAGCTGAGAGTTTGCTATCGCCATTTGCGTCCGTACCACAATCGGCTATCCACTCACGCATCCATCCTACGAACAGGTCGTAGAGGGGACGGTGCTCGACGAACTCGAGCGTGCACCATGAATGGGTGACGCCCTCCAGGTAGTCGCTCTGTCCGTGGGTGAAATCGTACATGGGGTAGGCGTTCCACTTCGAGCCCGTCTTCACGTGGGGAATATTCAGCACGCGATAGAGCAGGGGGTCGCGGAAGAGCATGTTGGGATGGGCCATGTCGATCTTGGCGCGCAGCACCAGAGTGCCCGGCTCGCACTTGCCGCTGTTCATGAACTCAAAAAGGCGCAGGTTCTCCTCCACGGGGCGGTCGCGGTAGGGGCTGTTCTCGCCAGCCTTCGTCGTGGTGCCCTTCTGCTGGGCTATCACCTCGGCACTCTGCTCGTCGACGTAGGCCCGGCCCTGCTTGATAAGCCACACGGCGAAGTCCCAGAGCTGCTGGAAGTAGTCGCTGGCGTAGTAGACGTGGGCCCACTGGAATCCGAGCCACTTGATGTCGTGCTCGATGCTCTCGATGTATTCGGTGTCCTCCTTCTGAGGGTTGGTGTCGTCGAAGCGCAGGTTGCACTCGCCGCCGTACTTGGCTGCCAGCCCGAAGTCGATGGCGATGGCCTTGGCGTGGCCGATGTGCAGGTAGCCGTTGGGCTCTGGCGGGAAGCGCGTCTGGAGGCGTCCTCCGTTCTTGCCGCTTTCGAGGTCGTCCCTCACAATCTGTTCGACGAAGCTGACTGACTTCTTCTCTTCTCCTTCATTCTTGTTCATGCCGGCGTCCTGACGGGCTGCCGGGCGGATGTTGTTCTCTGCCATGTTTTTTGCTTGTGATATGATTTTTGACTGCAAAGTTACAAAAAAGTTGGGAGTTAGGCCGTCAGATTGCGTAGTTTTTTGCATGAAAAGGCGTAAAAAACTGAAAAGTGTTGTAGAACATATCGATTTATTTGGACTTTCAGCCCAAACCGCCTAACTTTGCAGTCGTTATCCAGAGTACAATATTTTTTAGAGAAAAAGACTAATACCTGTTAGGGAAATGTCCCCTCGTTGTGAAACGGGGGGACATGTCTTTGTGAACGTCTGCCATCGTTTCCGGCCCCACCATGGTTTTACGTCAAAATATGAAACGAAAGAGGACTGACGGATGCCTTTTTATGAAAAGTTTTTGGAAAAAGTAGCGCTATTAGAAAAAAAATATGTAATTTTGCACCAAATCTACGCCCGAAATAAACAAATTAACAAATAAATGGAACAAGTTTTTGGCTACATTATCAGTTTGGGGGCATCGGTGATGATGCCTATCCTCTTTACAATCATTGGTCTGTGCATCGGCATGAAGTTCGGAAAGTCGCTCAAGAGCGGACTCTACGTCGGAGTCGGCTTCGTCGGACTGGGCATCGTCACGGCCCTGCTGACGACGAACTTCAACACGCCGCTCGACGCCATCTCACGCATCTTCAACCTCGACCTGAAGGTGTTCGACATGGGATGGCCTGCCGCTGCGGCCGTGGCCTACAACACGGCCGTGGGCGCACTGATCATCCCCATCTGCCTGGGCATCAACTTCCTGCTGCTCATCACGAAGTGCACCCGTACGGTCAATATCGACCTGTGGAACTACTGGCACTTCGCCTTCATCGGCGCCGTGGCCTACTTCGTCATGGACCAGAGCCTCCTCTGGGGCTACTTCGCCGCCATCTCATGCTATATCGTCACCCTCGTCATGGCCGACCTGACGGCCGACCGCTTCCAGGGCTACTACGACAACATGGAGGGCATCTCCATTCCGCAGCCTTTCTGCCAGAGCTTCACGCCCTTCGCCATCGCCATCAACTGGCTTTTGGACCGCATCCCCGGTTTCTCCAAGCTCGACATCGACGCTGAGGGACTGAAGCGTAAGTTTGGCGTGCTGGGCGAGCCGCTCGTGCTCGGCGTCATCGTCGGAGCCCTCATCGGCGCCGCTGCCCACTTCGACCATTTCGTCAACTTCACGGCCTATGCCGCCACGTTTGAGTCGACGACGGATGCCGTCATGAGCATCGTCAAGTCGGTGCTCTTCCTGGGTGTCACCATGGGTGCCGTCATGGAGCTCATCCCCCGCATCACCCGCCTGTTCATCGACGGACTGATGCCTATCTCGGAGAAGACGCAGGAGGTCGTGAAGCGTAAGTTCAACGGCAAGAAGGTCTACATCGGCATGTCGCCCGCTCTGGTCATCGGACATCCCACGACGCTCGTCGTCTCGCTGCTGCTCATCCCCGTGACGCTCATCCTGGCCATCGCCCTGTCGAAGACGGGCAACCAGTTCCTGCCGCTGGCCTCGCTGGCTGGCATGTTCTATGTCTTCGTCATGGTGCTGCCCTTCACCAAAGGCAACGTCGTGAAGACGTTCATCATCGGCCTCGTGGCCGTGACCATCGGCCTCTACTTCGTCACTGACATGGCCCCTGCCTTCACCCTGGCTGCCAACACGGTGTTCGAGGCCACTCAGGACAAGGCCGCCCAGATTCCCGAGGGCTTCCAGGCCGGCGCCATGGACTTCGCCTCTTCGCTCTTTGGCTACGTCATCTATGCCTGCGTGAAGTACATGCAATGGATCGGCATGGGTGTCCTGACCCTCATCACCATCGGCATGGTGGCGTGGAACCGCATGCGCATCGTCCGTGAGGAAAGTAATCAGAAGTAAACATTATATTTGGAAAGAAATTGGAAAGAATTAGAATAATCTGATTCAACAATTAGAAATAATTATATCGTTCTAAATTAGAAGAAATAATTCTTGTATGACAAGGCAGGAGTATAAGGACATCTACGATGTGGTGGGGGCCGCCATGGAAGTGCACAAGACATTGGGGCGCGGCATGGAGGAAGCTATCTACCAAGAGGCTCTTGCTCTTGAAATGAACAAGCGCGGCATGGTGGCTGAGAGAGAGAAGGAACTGCGTCTGACATACAAAGGCGTGGTGTTGAATAAGACTTATCGTGCCGACTTCTACTACAATGGTATCATCATAGAACTGAAGTCTGTCACAGAGATAGTATCCGACCTTCGTGCCCAGCTGTTCAATTACATGCGTATTTCTGGTAATCATCGAGGTATCTTGATTAACTTTGGTGAAAAGTACCTTCGTTCTGAGCGTTATCTCTATTTGCCGGAAGACGATGACTTCGTCTTGCTGACGCAAGAGAATTACAAGAACTTTATCACCGAATAAATTATTATTCTCATTTTAAAAAAGTATTATTTCTCATTGTTGAACCTGATTATTCTAATTCTTGCCAATTTCTTTCAAATAATAGAGTATTAATTTATAAAAAACATCCGATATGAAAAGAACATTTATTTCCTTAGCACTGCTGGCCACGGCATTCGCTTCCGCCCAGGCACAGCAGGACGTGAAGTTTCAGACGGCCTGCCATCCGCAGGACGTCAAGCACTATGACACACAGACGCTGCGCGACCGCTTCGTCATGGAGAAGGTGATGGAGGCCGACAGGATCCATCTGACCTACTCCCACTACGACCGCTTCATCTATGGCGGCGCCATGCCTGTGACGAAGGACCTGAAGCTGGAGAACTTCCTCGAGCTGGGCCTCGACGTGGACCCCACGATCAAGGACAAGTATTTCCTCTACAACCGTGAGCTCGGCGTGGTCAACTGCGGCGAGGGCGAAGGATGGGTCATCGTCGACGGCAAGGAGTATGCCCTGGCGCCCAAGGAGGCCCTCTACATCGGACGCGGACATATCGCCAAGGACAAGGACGTCAACAAGGAAGTGCTCTTCCGCTCGAAGGACGCCCAGAAACCCGCCAAGTTCTACCTCAACTCGGCCACGGCCCATCAGCACTACAAGACACAATGGATCACGCTCGACGGCCGCAAAGGCTCGCTGAAGGCCGCTGTCTGGGGACCCGTCGGCTCGCTTGAGGAGTGCAACAACCGCACCGTCTATAAGCTCATCGTCAACGACGTGCTCGAGGAAGGCCCCTGCCAGTTGCAGCTCGGACTGACGCAGCTGAACCCTGGCGCTGCCTGGAACACGATGCCGCCTCACACCCACGGCCGCCGCATTGAGGCCTATTACTATTTCAACCTGCCTGAGGGTCAGACCATCGCCCACATCATGGGTGAACCCCAGGAGAGTCGCGTCGTCTGGCTCCACAACGAGCAGGCCATCATGTCGCCCGAGTGGTCGATCCACGCCGCTGCCGGCACCTACTACTACACCTTTATCTGGGGTATGGCCGGCGAGAACCTCTACTACAACGACAAGGACAATATTCCCGTCATTGATATCCAATGACGGAATTGTGAATTAAGAGTTTAGAATTTAGAGTTGTCGGCTTCGCCGATTATGAATTAAAAATTTAGATCTATCGCCATGAGTGATTTCGGCAATATGATTGACGAGAAATGTCTCATGTTTGCTGTCAGAGTGGTCAATCTGTGCCGTTTCTTAGACAAAGAAAGGAAAGGCAGATTTATAACCGACCAACTGAATCGGAGCGGCATGAGTATTGGTGCCAATTTTGCTGAAGCCGAATGTGCGATTAGTGATAATGACTTTTTGGCAAAGCTTTACATCTCCTTAAAAGAGTGTAACGAGACTCTCTATTGGCTAAGATTGTTAAGGAAGGTGAATGACCTCAATGAGGAACAGTTTAAGTCAATATTTGATGATGGGGAAGAAATCAAGCGACTCCTGGTCAGTATTATCAAATCTAAGCGAAAGAACATAGGTCTCACAAATTTTTAGTTCATAATTGGTAGTCGCAACTCTAAACTCTAAATTCATAATTGTCAATCGCGTAGCGAAAACTCTTAATTCTAAACTCTAAACTCTAAACTCATAAATATGACACCGATTCAAACTACCAAAATGTCCAACTTCCGTTGGGTCATCTGTGCGTTGCTCTTCCTGGCAACGACCGTCAACTACATGGACCGCCAGGTCCTCTCGCTCACATGGAAAGATTTCATTGCGCCTGAGTTCCACTGGTCGGACGCCGACTACGGCACGATCACCGGACTCTTCTCTCTCTTCTACGCCATCGCCAACCTCTTCGCTGGCAAGTTCATCGACTGGATGGGCACCAAGAAGGGCTACCTCATTGCCATCTTCGTGTGGTCGACGGGCGCCGTCCTCCATGCAGGCTGCGGATGGGCTGCCATGAAGATTGAGGGCTATGACAGCATCGAGGCCCTGCGCCTCGTCCAGGCAGGCAGCGACGCTGCCGTGGCCATCGCCACCATCTCCGTCTGGCTCTTCCTCTCCTGCCGACTGATCCTCGCCGTCGGTGAGGCTGGCAACTTCCCCGCCGCCATCAAGGCCACGGCCGAGTATTTCCCCAAGAAGGACCGTGCCTTCTCTACCTCCATCTTCAATAGCGGCGCTTCGGTCGGCGCACTCGCCGCACCTGCCACCATCCCCCTCCTGGCACGTGCCTGGGGCTGGGAGATGGCCTTCATCGTCATCGGTGTGCTGGGCTACGTCTGGATGGCTCTCTGGATATGGCTCTACGACAAACCCCGCCAGAACAAGCGCGTCAATCAGGCTGAGCTCAACTATATCGAGCAGGACGTCGACGACCTCGCTGATGTCCAGGACCGCTCGGCTGTGAAGGAAGAGAAGACCATCCCGTTCTTCAAGTGCTTCACGTTCAAGCAGACATGGGCCTTCCTCGTAGGCAAGTTCATGACCGACGGCGTCTGGTGGTTCTTCCTCTTCTGGGCTCCCGCCTACTTCAGCGACCAGTATGGCTACACGAGCGACTCGGCCATGGGTATCGCCCTCATCTTCACCCTCTATGCCATCGTCACCGTGCTCAGCATCTGCGGAGGCTATCTGCCCAAGTATTTCGTCGAGAAGCGTGGCATGAATCCCTATCTCGGACGCATGCGCGCCATGCTCATCTTCGCATGCTTCCCCGTCCTCGGACTTCTCGCTCAGCCCCTCGGCACCTATAGCGCCTGGTGGCCTGCCATCCTCATCGGACTGCTCGGAGCAGGACATCAGGCATGGTCGGCCAACCTCTTCTCCACCATCGGCGACATGTTCCCCAAGTCGACCATCGGCACCATCGTAGGACTCGGCACCATGACTGGCGGACTGGGCTCCATGGCCATCAACATGGGTTCCGGACAGTTCTTCAAGTGGGCAGCTGAGCAGGGCGAGGCCTTCTCGTTCTTCGGCTTCGACGGCAAGCCCGCCGCCTATATGGTCGTGTTCTGCATCTGCTCCGTGGCCTACCTCATCGGATGGTGCATCATGAAGGCCCTCGTGCCCAAGTACAAGCCCATTATTGTGGAGGACTAATTAATAGATTTAATCTAAAGAACAATGAAAAAGCAAATGATCACACTGGCTGCATCGGCAGCCATCGCAGTGCTCACACTCGGCAGCTGCGCAACCATCAATAGCGGTGCCGCCCTGGCCGACAAGGCTCCCATCGGACAGAAGATGGGCGAGGCCACCAGCACCTACATCCTCGGCCTCTGGTCGTCGCAGGGCGAGCAGAACAACATCAAGAAGGCAGCCGAGAATGGCGGCATCAAGAATGTCTCGCAGGTGGAGTATATCGACAAGAGCATCTTCTTAGGCCTTGTCATCAAGCACACCACCCGCGTCTACGGCGACTGATCCACAGCACCCTCTCCCCGTTTTCTGACGGGGGAAACAACGGAAGCGGTCCTTTCCCAGCGAATGGGGAGGGATCGTTTATTCTTTGCCCATCGCCTGTTGACGCTATTGAAAACGCTGCTACGAACAGCACGTTGCGCCGTTGTGTATGCAGCACGACGGCCCTTCGTCATCGCCAATCCTCCGCTTCTTTCCGACAATAAGACGTAAGGCATCAAGACGGCAGGATTACGAGACATCAAGACAACAAGTACATCAAGACAACAAGTACATCAAGACAACAAGTACATCAAGACAACAAGTACATCAAGACAACAAGTACATCAAGACAACAAGTACATCAAGACAACAAGTACATCAAGACAACAAGTACATCAAGACTACAATCCTTAATATTGTGTACATGATGTTAGCCGTATCCTGACGGGGAATGACGGCGCAGCTACTCCCCTCCCTTCAAGGGGAGGGGCCGGGGGTGGGGTCTCTAACTATTTCTGCGTGATGGGATATACAGACCCCACCCCCAACCCCTCCCCTTGAAGGGAGGGGAGCGGCTGCGCACATCAAGACGTCAGGACCTCAGCCTACAGGACGTCAGGCCCGCAGGCTACAGGACGTCAGGACCGCAGTCAACAGGGCGTCAGGACGCAGGCTACAGGGCGTCAGGGCCGCTGTCTACAGGGCGTCAGGACGCAGACTTCAGGGCGTCAGGACCGCAGACTTCAGGACATCAAGACCGTAAACAACAACACGTCAGGAACCGCTGCCCCCGCGGTGAAAGTATGTGTCTTTGGCCATTGCTTCACGTCCCCAGCGTCCCCAGCGTCCCACGCGTCCCAACGTCCCACGTCCCATTAAGGTGGTTCATTACGTGGGGAGGCACAAAAATGATGATAAGGTATATATATATTATTATATATATTATATATTATTATATTATTTTAACAATAATATCCCTCTTCTGCCACTTCCCCAGAGTCGGAAGGACCTTAATGGGACGTGGGACGCTGGGACGCGTGGGACGTTTGCGCTTAGCTTTAGTGACAAAAACGGGGATTATTGCTTTTTTCCTGTGCTCACTCGTATTCTGCTGGCTGAAGCAGGGGCGACGTGGCGCGAAGGCGGAGGGGGGCTGAGGGGTCGCTGAGCTCGACGTAGGCCTTGAGGCGACCAGCGTAGAGGCGCAGGTGGTTCGTGTTGCGGCCATCGGGGCGGGGGACCATGATGTCGCCGTTCTCCATGCCCAGCAGGCGGGCTCCACGGGTGAGGACGTGGAGCGTCACGTCGTTGTCAGCCAGCACGACAGGCACGCCGTCGGCATCTGTAGCCTCGATTCTGACGATGGCCACGCGGTCGCCCTCGTGGTGGTTGACGCTGAGGCGCAGGGCACAGGCTCGCTGGCTGGTCTTCAGCTCATAGGAAGCCCCGTTGTCAGCCTCGCAGCGCAGTGTGCCGGGGGCATAGTCGACATCCCAGTAGAGGATGGCGGTTGAGGGGTCGCGCTGAGGCTCGCCGCCGATGGGCTGCCCGTTGAGCAGCAGCCGTGCCGACGAGGCGTTGGTGTAGCACAGCACGCGCACCTTCTGGCCCTCGTCGTAGTTCCACAGGGCTGGCGCATAGGGGTGAGGGCGCAGCTGGTCGTTGGCGCGTCCGAAGCGTCCTGTGCGCTGCGTGATGGTGCCGATGTAGCAGGCGGGGCTCTCGCTCCACAGGGCTGCGCGATAGTGTCCGATGGGCTTCCGCTCGCCCTTCAGGTCGAGCAGTCCGGCGCTGGACCCGCGTGCGGGCCATGGGCCGCTCTCGCCCAGATAGTCGATGCCTGTCCAGAGGAACTGTCCGAAGATGTGGTCGTTCTCGGCGACGGCCAGCCATGCGCCCAGGTCGTGGCGGTTCTCGGAGCCGTAGATGATGCGGTCGGGATAGCGCAGGTGGTCCTCCTCGTAGCGGCTCTCAGTGTAGTTGTAGCCTACGACGTCGATGGCCGATGGGTAGGCCGTCTCGTTCGACATGACGACGCCTGCCAGGGCTCCCGTCGTGGGTCGGCTGGTGTCGATGCTGCGGACGACGGCCGCCAGCCGCTGGGCGATGCGCCCGATGCGCTCGGCGTTGGGCTGCTGGGGCTTGTAGCCGCCGTACATGGGCTGGGTGAAGCCGCCCGTGCCGCCGTCGAGGACGGGGTGGGAGTAAGGGTCGTTGGGATAGTCGACCTCATTGCCGATGCTCCACATGAAGACGGAGGGATGGCAGCGGTCGCGCCGCACCATGTCGGCCACGTCGCGCTCGATCCACTCCTCGAAATAGGTGTAGGTGCCCTGGAATCCGGGCACGCCCTTGTTCCAGCCCTTCAGCCACTTGCGCTTGGGAAACTCCCACTCGTCGGAGGCTTCGTCCATGATGAGCAGGCCCAGAGAGTCGCACAGGTCGTAGACCATCGGGGCGTGTGGGTTGTGGCTCATGCGGATGGCATTGGCGCCCAGCCGCTTGAGTTCCTGCAGCCGCTCGCGCCATACCTCGCGGGGGACGGCTGTGCCGAGACATCCCGCATCGTCGTGCAGGCAGACGCCCTTCACCTTCATCCACTCGCCGTTGAGGGCGAAGCCTCTGGTGGGTGAGAAGTCGAGCGTGCGCAGGCCTGCCTTGACCTCCGAAAGGTCAAGAAGGGAAGAGTGAAGAGTGAAAGGTGAAAAATTTGCTTCCGCTGCTGTGTTCTCAAGGCGGGTGACGAGCTTGTAGAGATAGGGGCGGTCGAGGGTCCAGCACTGAGGGGCGCTGAGCTTCAGGAGGACGGTCTTCTTTTCCTGGGCGCTGATGGGGGTCGATGTGGTGGCGACGGTGTTGCCCTCGGCGTCTTTCAGCTCCACGACGGCCTTCAGGCTGACGTCGCCCTTCGTGGCCCGTTCGTCAGTGGTCTCGACGTCGACCTCAATAACGGCCCGCTTCTTGTCAATGCTTTTCAGGCGGTAGGCCGTTCCCCACGGGGCGAGGTGCACCTCAGGCGCACGGACGAGCCACACGTCGCGATTGATGCCGGAGCCGGTGTACCAGCGCGAGTCGGCATCGTCGCTATGGTCGATGCGGACGCTGAGAACGTTGTCGCCGTCGGGGCGGAGATGCGGCGTGAGGTTATAATAGAAAGAGGCAAAGCCGCTGGGCCTCCGCCCCAAGAGATGGCCGTTGAGATAGACCTCGGAGTGGTTGTAGGCTCCCTCGAAGTAGATGTAGGCCACCTCGCCCTCTCTTGGCAGCAGGGTCAGGTGGCGCCTGTACCATCCGATGCCGCCAGGCAGATAGCCCTGACAAGAGCCTTTGTCAGGCGACATGGGCAGCTCGACGGACCAGTCGTGAGGCAGCGAGAGGCGACGCCATTGTGAGTCGTCATAATCGCAGCGGTTCATCTCAGCCGACTCCGTGATGTTCCAGGCAGAGTCGACTCGCAGGAACCGCCAGTCGTCGTCAATCAGCTCGGCCTGTCCGAACGATACCTGTGCGACGAGGGGGACGCTGGCAATCAGGACCAGCAGGGTCATTAGGTTTAGTCTTTTGTGCATAGTAGGGTGGGCCTTAGTCGAGGAAACCCTGACGGCGGAGCGTTTCGAGCAGCGTTGCCGACATGGCTTCGTTGTCGCGCCTCGTGTAGCGTATGTCCGTGAATATCTGGGCGAGCGTCTCCTTGTGGTTGATTTCGCAGAAGTGGCGGTTCTCGGCCAGCGACTCCTTGTAGGCGTAGAACCGGTCGATGTCGGCTGGCGAATAGTCCTTGTAGGTCTCCTGGTGGACAAAGCTCTCCATCGGCAGACGGTCGCTCTGCGGCGGCTCCTCGGCCGGCCAGCCCACGGTGAGCGTGGCGACGGGCATGACGAGGCGTGGCAGCTGCAGCGTGTCGATGATCTGCTGGGGCTGATAGACGGTGGTGCCCAGATAGCAATAGCCGAGCCCCTCTTCGTCCATGAGGCAGCAGAGCGTCTGCGTGTAGAGCAGGGCGTCGATGGCGGCATTGAGGAACGACAGGAGGTTGTCGTAGCCCGGCTCCGCCTTGCGGCAGCGGGCCCACTGCGACGTGCGGTTGAAGTCGGCACAGACGGTCAGCACCACGGGTGCCTCCGTGACCATGGGCTGCGAGAAGTGGGCCGGGGCGAGCCGCTGCTTCATTTCCTGCGAACGGGTGACGACGACGCTGTAGAGCTGCAGGTTGCCCATAGTTTGCGTGCGGGCCGCCTCGTTGAGGAGACGGCCCAGCAGCTGTTCGTCGACGGGGCGCTCGCTGTATTTGCGGATGGAGCGCCGCGAGAGTAGGTTCTTCATTTGACGATGATTTTCTTTCCGTTTACGATATAGATGCCCTTTGTGGGATGCTCGACGAGACGGCCCTGAAGGTCGTAGTAGCTGACGGATGAACGGTCGCTCCGTATGTCGTTGATACCCGTCGTGGTGTCGATATTGACCAGCCTGACTTCGTCGAGCAGGAACCGCTTGACGGGGGTGTAGGTCAGCTTCGTCGTGCCCTTTCCCTTGATTGTACAGGTATATTCAGACCATTCGAACGGCTTCAGCTCGACCGTCGATGGGGAAATGGTGGCGCCGTTGCTCACCTCGAGCTGGAGTGTGGTGCCGTCAGTGTTCCATCCTGCTGCCTTGAATGTCAGCTTCGCACGGCCGTCGCCCAGCGAGATGGTGGGGGTGGTGACGATGCCGAGGGTGCTGCCGTTGCCGAAGCGGGCGCACTGGTAGCCGCCATAGCCCTTCAGGTAGTCCCAGCCGGCATTGTCCGTCGCGATGGCGGCGCTGGCGATGGTGGTTGTCCATGTGCCGTCGTTGCCGCCCTTGCCGTCGCACTTGTTGAACGACTCGTAGAAGAGGAGCCCGTCGACGGGCGTCGTCTGCTGGCCGCTTTCAGTGGCCGTCGAACGGAAGTGGAAGTCCATGGTTCCGTCGCTGTTCTGCCTGATCTTGGTGATGCCCTTGTTGAGCATCTTGCTGCCGCTGCTCGTGTTGTTGTAGAACATGGCCTTGGGGGTCGATGTGTTGGTCAGACTGTCCTTGCTGCCATAGGGATAGAGGTCGGTCGACTCGTTATACGTCGAGCTCGTGTTGTCAGCATGGAATATGGTCAGGCGCTGGTGGTCGTTGGTCGGATAGTCGTAATACATGACGTATGGCGACGAGGCCGTCAGAATGGAGTTGGGAATGTTGAACTCCCAGATGTCGGCATCGAAGTCGACGCGCGTGATCATCAGTCCGCGGCCCGGTAGCTCGGCATCCCAGTTGGTGCGCTGCCGATTCTCAATCAGCAGGTATTCGTCTTCCTTCGCGTCATTATATATAATGTAGGCGTCTCCGTGCTGGCTCATCGGCTTGAGACCCTTGACGTCCATGTCCTTGTCGGAAAGCTCGATGGGCTCGAGCCATCCGGCCATCCATTTCTCGTAGGCCGAATAGCCGGCCGGACAGAAGGTGCCGCCGTTGTAGTTGCCTGCACACATCAGGTCCCATGAGCCCATACCCCAGTTGCCGCCGACGGTGTCGTAGAGGTCGGGGTAGCCCAGGCAGTGGGAGAACTCGTGGCAGAAGCATCCGATGCCCTCGATGTTGTTGCTCGCGTCGATTTCGTTGGCGCAGGCGTAGGTGTCGATCAGCACGCCGTCGAGCGACGTCTGCATGTTAGTCTCGCTGAGCTGATACATGTGCGGCCAGACGGTAGCCGAGGAACCTCCGTCGGCCTCGCCCTTGCCGGCATAGACGATGAAGACCTGGTCGACCTGTCCGTCGCCGTCCCAGTCGTAGTCCTTGAAGTTGACCTCGCTGTCGGCTGCCTTGATGGCTTCGACGACCATCTCGTCAGGGTGCATGTCGTCGCCGTTGGAGTCGTTCTGTCCGTAGTACGAGTAGTTGTAGGAGAGCTTGTAGGGGCCCACGACGTCGAAGTCGATTTCAAACAGGCCGTTGCTCTGCGCCTTGAAATAATCGGTGACGGAGCCGCGGAAGCTGCCCTCGCTGTAGCCCTCCTCGTTGAGCAGCCGCTTATACTTTGCCAGGTTGTTGGCCGGCTTGAAAGCTGTGCTCTTGAATTCCACGAGGATCACGAGTCCTTTCTTTTTGCCCGTGTAGTGCGTCCTTTCGCCCATCGCCACCTTGCGCATCCGGCTCTTGCCCGCAGCGTTGGCCTTGGCGCGGCGGCTGAGGGCATTGGCCGTCATCCGCTCCATGTCGGCAGGCACGTAGATGTCGCCGTCGGCCACGTATTTGTCTCCGTCGTCAGTCATCCAGTAGTGAAGGTGCTCATCGCCCATGAGCTGGGCTTTCACTTCCTTTCCGTCAGCCAGCTTCAATGTGTTCCAGATGCCTCGCTTGGCGGGGATGGCCGTCGCGCCTAAAGCTACAAAAAGTAAAGTTATCGTAGTAAATAATTTATTCATAATATGTCTCATGTTATTGTAATTTAGGCTGCAAAGTTACAAAAAAAAGTGCAAACGGATTCATTTTGCCTTTATTTTTTTTGTAAATTGCCTGCTTTTCAGTATCTTTGCACCATAAAACCATTTAAAGTATTGTATGGAACAACAACATGCAAACACATTAGAGGAGGCTCTGCAGGCTCTTTTGGATGCCTGTGGCGGCGAGCAGCAGGTGGCCGCACAGCTGGCTGAGCGCGAGCGGAGCCACCCCGACGGCATAGGGGCAGAGCAGATCCTGCGCCTGCTTGGCGAGCTGCGCGAGCTGTTGCCCGCCGGCCGCACGCTGGCCCTTGCCGTTCCCCAGGTCACGGAGGTGCGTCCGCAGGTGCTGGAGTGCGATGTGGTGCGCTTTCAGAACAACAAGGAAAAGTGGGTGGCGCTGGTGGGTCTGCTCGACGGCTATCCCTATGAGATATTTACAGGGTTGCAGGACGACGACGAGGGCATCATGATCCCGAAGTCGGTCTCCAAGGGCCGTATCATCAAGCAGTCCAACGGCGACGGCACGAAGCGCTACGACTTTCAGTTCGAGAACACGCGTGGCTACAAGATCACCGTCGAAGGCCTTTCGGAGCGCTTCAACCCGGAATATTGGAACTACGCCAAGCTCATCTCCGGCGTGCTGCGCTATCGGATGCCTATCGAGAACGTCATCAAGCTCGTCGCCTCGCTCCAGCTTCACGACGAGAGCATCAACACATGGAAGAACGGCGTGGAGCGGGCCCTGAAGAAATATCTCCCAGGCCAGGCCGACAGCGACGATCAGACCGTTGGGGGCGATGAGTAGCCGGATCTTTATTGCGGGCCTGCGGATGCGGGCCTGCCATGGCGTGCTGCCTCAGGAGCGGATCGTGGGCGGCGACTTCGAGGTGAGCCTGAGCGTGGAGTATGACATCACGCGTGCGATGGCGACTGACGACGTCGCCGACACGCTGAGCTATGCCGACCTCTCAGATCTCGTCCGTCGTGAGATGGCCGTGCCCTCCAATCTCCTGGAGCATGTGGCGGGGCGCATCGCAAAGGCTATCATTGAGCGGTGGCCTCAGGTGAGCTCGGTCAACCTCAGCATCACCAAACTGAATCCCCCCATGGGGGCCGATTGCGACGGCGCAGGCGTTGAACTTTATTTAATAAATGATAAAACTCAGTAGCATTTGGGCGGAATGTCGTTAATAATGTGTAATTTTGCACGTCATAATACGATACTTATGCTTAGACGATTCTATATTCTACTCATTTTCACGTTGTTGGCAGGACTGACCGCTGTGGCTGCCCAGAAGCGGAAGTTCGTGCTCGTCATTGATGCCGGACATGGCGGCCGCGACGCGGGAGCCGTCGGGGCGGTGACGAAGGAGAAGACCCTCACGCTGAAGTATGCCTTGGCCTTCGGCGAGATGGTGGAGCGCAACTGTCCTGACGTCAGTGTGGTCTACACCCGCAAGACCGACCGCTTCCTGGAGCTATGGCAGCGGGCCGAGATAGCCAACAAGCAGAAAGCCGACCTCTTTGTTTCCGTTCATATCAACTCGTTGCCGCGTGGCCATGTGGCCCGTGGCTTCCAGACCTATACCCTCGGACGGGGTCGCGTCAGCGGCTCTAGCAAAGGCTTCGTCGAGAATCTGGAGGTCGCCAAGCGCGAGAATGCCGTCATCCTGCTTGAGGACAACTATCAGCAGCGCTATCAGGGCTACGACCCCAACTCGCCCGAGAGCGACATCATGTTCGAGTTTATCCAGGACGACAATATGGAGCGTAGTGCCGAGCTGGCCCGCCTCATGCAGCGCTACGTCTGCCAGGCAACGGGGCGCAAGAACATGGGTGCCCATCAGGACAACCTGGCCGTGCTCCGACTGACGTCGATGCCTGGCTGCCTCGTGGAGCTGGGCTTCATCTCGACAAAGGACGAAGAGGCCTTCATGAACTCGCGCGATGCGACAGACAAGTATGCACGGGGCATGTTCAACGCCTTCGTGGAATACAAGAAAGCCCGCGGGTGGGCAGGCGTCTCGGCCGTGCAGGGGCAACAGTCTGCGCCCCAGCCTGCCCAGCCGGAGAAGAAGAGCCAGCCGGAGGCGAAGGAGCCTGCGGAGAAGCCCGTCCCGGCCGACCAGCCTGCTGAGTCGGCCCCATCCGCCATCACGCCCCTCATGCAGCCCGCCGCTGCTACGTCAGCTGCGGAGAATAGCGGCGACCCCGTGTTCAAGGTGCAGTTCATGACCAGCGACCGCCAGCTGAAGGCCGGCGACCGCCGTTTCAAGGGCCTCACCGATGTCGATTCCTACAAGGAGCGTGGCATCTGGAAATTCACTGTCGGCTCATCCACTGACTATAATGCCATCTATCGCCTGCGCAAGGAGGTCATACAGAAGTTCCCACAGGCATTCATCATCGCCTTCAAGAACGGCGAGAAGGTTGACGCGCAGGCCGCGCTGCAGGAGTTTAAGCAAAAACGTAACAAGAGATAACGAGACTATGAAATTCTTTACCAATGAGGTCAAGATAGCGCTGGTGGCCCTGGTGGCCATCGTGGTGTTGTTCTTTGGAATGAACTATCTGAAAGGGCTCACCATGTTCTCATCTGACAGCAAGTATTATGCAAGTTTCTCAGACATCAATGGCGTCACCGTGTCGAGTCCCGTCTTTGCCAACGGCCTGAGGGTCGGCGTCGTCGAAGGCATCCAGTTCGACTACGACCATCCGGACCGCATCGTGGCCGTGCTGGGGCTTGACAAGCAACTTCGGCTGCCGCGCGGCACGCGGGTGGAGATTGCCAGCGACCTGCTGGGCAACGTTCAGCTGCAGCTCAAGCTGGGCGACAACATGAGGGATCTGCTGGCCGTGGGCGACACCATCGAGGGCGGCGCACAGAAGGGACTGATGAGCAAGGCGGCGGAGATGGTGCCGCAGGTGGAGCAGATGCTGCCCAAACTCGACTCCATCCTCGCTTCCCTCAACGCCCTGCTGGCCGATCCGGCCATCGCCAACTCGCTCCACAATGTGGAGAACGTCACGGCCAGTCTCACGCAGACGACGCGCCAGCTGAGCCAGCTCTCGTCGCAGCTGAACCGCCAGATGCCACAGATGATGCAGAAGGCCGACGGCGTCCTCTCGAACACGGAGGGGCTGACCCGTCAGCTCAACGAACTCGACATCGACCAGACGATGAAGAAGGTCGACGCCACCATCGGCAACCTACAGCAGACCACCGCCGCCCTGAACAGCCAGGAAGGCACGCTGGGACTGATGATGCGCGACCCGACGCTCTACCGCTCGCTGCAGGCCACCGTCTCCAGTGCAGACTCGCTGTTGAGTGACATCAAACAGCACCCAAAACGCTACATCAACGTGTCAGTTTTCGGCCGTAAGGAGAAGTAGAATGATTCCGATATTTCTTTACAACGGATGCAAATAACGCAGAGAAGGGCCGCTTTTCATGTCAAGAAGCGGCCCTTTTCGGCTCAAAAAGCACCGCTTCTCGACTCGAAAAGCACCGCTTCTTTCTGCGCGTTGACTGACGAGGCTGAAAACCAGCGGGTTGTGAAATTATTACATTTATTTAGAATTTTTATTACATAATGCAGCCTTTTGAATAAGGCAGGAATATACAAAAAAGAACGGTCCGCGCTAATTTTATTTTGTCTAAATAAGAAATCTTCTGAAACCGCAATTTTACGATTCGTAAATAGCTGAAAAATAGAGTTTTTGAATCTGACAAGGGGCGCCATTGTAGAAAAATCGTGAAACAACCTAAACGGCGAAAGAATAAAGAGTTACGACATTTGTAAACACATCATTTGTTTTATGCGGATTTGGAGGTTTCAAAAAAAATTCCGACCTTTGCAGACGCAAACATAAGCAGAGAGACAGAAACATACTCCGCTCAGAATTTCATTAACTAATTAACCGCCAGTGATGCAACAGAATCATAAGGCGCTATGGGACAACTGCCTTCATCTGATCAAGCAGAACGTCACAGAGCAGACATATCGAACGTGGTTCGAGCCGATCGTCTTCGAGTCGTACAACGACGCGGAGAAGACGCTGCTTGTGCAGGTTCCCAGTCCTTATATATATGAATACCTGGAGCAGTACTATGTGCGGTTGATGGGGTGGGCACTGGCCAAGAGCTTCAACACCAACGTGAAGCTGACCTACAGGCTGGTGACTGACAAGGAGCATCGCCTCACGCAGGACGTGGAGAGCGAGCCTTCGGCCGACATCGAGTCCATGCAGCCCACCACCCGCGGGAATAAGGCACCCACGGTCCTTGACGCCGTCGTGCCGCAGGAGCTCGACTCTCAGCTTGATGTCAAGAAGACGTTCGACAACTTCATCGAAGGCGACTCCAACAAGCTGCCGCGGACGGTAGGCCTCTCGATTGCCGAGCATCCGGGCAAGTCGACCTTCAATCCCTTCTTCATCTTCGGCCCCAGCGGCTGTGGCAAGACCCATCTGATCAACGCCATCGGCGTGCATTGCAAGAAGACCTATCCGAAGAAGCGCGTGCTCTACGTCTCGGCCCGCCTGTTCCAGATTCAGTTCACGGATGCCGTGCGTCAGAACACGACCAACGACTTCATCAATTTCTATCAGTCGCTTGACGTCCTCATCGTCGACGACATCCAGGAGTGGGCTTCGTCGCCAAGGACGCTCGACACGTTCTTCCACATCTTCGACCATCTGTTCCGCCTCGGCAAGCAGATCATATTGGCCAGCGACCGTCCGCCCGTCGACCTCGACGGCGTCAAGGACCGGCTGCTGACGCGCTTCACCTGCGGACTTATCGCTGAGCTGGAGAAACCTAACCTCCAGCTGTGCATCGACATCCTCAACTCGAAGTGCCGCCGCGACGGACTCAAGATTCCTGCCGACGTCATTCATTACATCGCCCAGACGGCCAACGGCTCCGTGCGCGACTTGGAGGGCGTGGTCAACCAGCTGCTGGCGTTCAGCATCGTCTACAACAGCAACGTCGACATGCGGCTGGCTGAGCGCATCATCAAGCGTGCCGTCAAGGTGGACAACCATCCGCTGACCATCGACGATATCCTCGAGCGCGTCTGCCAGCACTATGGCGTCTCGCAGCAGCACGTCTTCAGCAAGAGCCGCAAGCGCGAGCTCGTCCAGGTGCGTCAGGTCTCGATGTATCTGGCGCAGAAGTTCACCAAGATGCCCGCTTCGCGCATCGGCCAGCTCATTGGCGGCCGCGACCATTCGACCGTGCTGCACAGCTGTCAGGCCGTCGAGCAGCGCCTCAAGATCGACCAGGCTTTCGTCGATGAGCTTAGCAGCATTGAGCGCTCCTTCAAGTTGAAGCAGTAAATCCCCAATAAACTATGATCCGGACGGCTCTGTCGGTCCGGATTTCTTTTGTCGTATGCTGATGTCAGCACAATTTTGAGGCATTAACGATAAAAAAGTTGATGCCGCATGCAAGATTTTAGGTTTCATGTTGTTTTAATAAAAAAGAATGATGGTATGAAACGACATTATTTCATTATGGCAGGGCTCATCGGCATCTTGGTGTTAGGAGCCTGCACAGTTGAAGAGGACGAGGCCGCTTATGCCGATCCGGATGTTACTAACTCGTATGCGGTGAGCGGCGATGGCGTGAAATTTGCCGGCCGTTGGAGCTTCACGAGCTTCAGCGCTTCAGCCGACCATGTCGCGGCATTGAGTCAGGCTGCCGACGTGGCTGCCGACGAGGTGGTGCTCAACATGGCTAACCACGAGATGGTGGTCGGGAAGGCGCCCGTTGACCTGTTCCTGATGCTGGCCGGCATGGCTGGCTGTGAAGTGAAGGAACGGCCGCCGTTCAAGATGGTGCTGCAGGAGAAGGGCTACTCACAGACGACGCTGCTCTATGGCGTCATGGTGCCTGACTATGTCCTGACCGTCGTGCAAGGCGGCACGACCCACACCCTCAGCGTCGCCTTCAAGGACCTCAACGAGGTGAGTCTCAACGCCTATCTCGGCACGATGAGCCTGATGCTGCATCTCACTGACATCTACGTCGACGGACAGCGCGTCAAGGACAGCGATGCTGGCCATCTGACGCTCAATGCCGAACGAATCAAGTAGAAGGGAACGTGGACTCGGAGCAACGACTTCTCTCACGCATACACAACGGCGAGCGCGGGGCTCAGAAGGAGCTCTACACGCGGCTGGCCGGGGCAGCCATGGCTGTGGCCATGCGCATGGTAGCTGATCAGGAAGCCGCCCGCGACGTGATGCAGGAAGCGTTTGTCAAGATCCTGTCCCACCTCGACGACTTTGATTATCGTGGCGAGGGCTCGCTCCGCGGCTGGGCGCTGCGGGTGGTGAGCAATGAGGCCGTGACGTGGCTGAAGCGGCGCAAACGGCTGCAGACGCTCTATGTCGACCGCGAGCCGGAGTCGATTGACGTGCCGGCGGAGGAACCCGACGTGGGGCAGGTGCCGATGGAGGTGCTGCAGCGGATGATCGAGAGCCTGCCCGACGGCTATCGTACGGTCTTCTGCCTCTACGTCTTCGACCACCTGAGCCACAAGGAGATAGCCCGCCAATTAGGCATCCGCGAGAATAGCTCCGCCTCACAGTTCCTGAGAGCCAAACGCCAGCTCGGCAAAATGATTAACGACTACAAACGACGACAGATATGAAGCAGCAAGACTGGACCGAACAACTCAGCCAGCGCATGGATTCCTACGAGGAGCCTGTGCCGGCCGACCTGTGGCAGGACGTCGACCGTCGGCTGCACCCCATGGCCCGTCGTGTGGCCTTGCGCCGTTGGTTGGCTGGTGCGGCGGCCGTGGCGCTGCTCGTGGGCGGCGGATGGATGATATGGGGTGGGGGAGAACCTGCCCCTGTGGACGACGTCGTAGCCCAGTCAGAGCCGACGACGGTGGCTTCGACAGCTGCCCCGTCGACGCAGCCTTCAGCGCAGCCGGCATTGATGGCGGATAATAGCCCTGCGCCAGTTGCTTCGCCTCAGCGTGAGCCTGTCAGACCCGTGTCGATTGAGAATGAGGAGGTTAAGACAATCGTTGAGCCAGTTCAAGAGACTCCCGCGACGACGCCCGCTAACGAACAGACTAAGCCTGCTGACGCCGTCAAGACGCCTCCCGCATCATCCCATGAGCGAATCAAGGAAACGGAGGCTGCCAGACCTGACGTCATCCGCAGGCGAGCCTTCCGCCCGTCGATCTCCATCAATGCAGGCCACCTGCTCGCTGCAGGCAACGCTGGCAGCATCGAGCCCCTCAGGATGAGCCCTTCGTACATGGGCCCCGTGACGTCGGCACTCGCCCGATCGGGCCCAGTCTATCTCTCGAACAGCATCGAAGAGACCACCCATCATGCCCCGCTCACCTTCGGACTCTCACTGCGCATGCCCCTGTCGGCTGCCTGGTGGCTGGAGTCGGGCCTGAACTATAGCTACGTGGCGTCGACCTTCACCCATCGCTACGGCACCCGCGTGACCAGCGAGAAGCAGCAGCTGCATTACCTGGGTGTGCCCCTTAGCGTGGGCTATAACTTATGGAATACCAGGCGGTTGCAGACCTACGCCGCAGCAGGCGTGGAGGGCATGGTCAATATGGCAGCCCACGTCAGCGAGGGCCACGTCAGCCGCGACCGTCTGCAGATGGCGGTCGGGGCTTCTGTCGGCGTCGAGTATGAGCTGTTGCCGGCTACGAGCATCTACGTTCAGCCGTCGCTCCGCTACTATCCTGACAATGGCAGCAGCCTGCAGAACGTGTTCAAAGATCGCCAGCTGCAGTTCGACCTCAGGATGGGCCTTCGCTACAACTTTGGCAGAAATAAATAGTTGTCGTTTTTTGCAGTCTCGTTTTTTATTCGTAATTTTGTCGCGAATTATTAAACGGACAGCATCATGAAGCGACTCTTGACTCTTTTACTGATGTTGACGGCCATGACAGCGATGGCCGACAATATCGAGGACATTCATCAGGCACTCCTGACGGCATCGGAAAGCCAGGTGCAGGAGAAGGTCTACGTGCATACTGACAACCAGTGCTATTTCGTAGGAGATACGCTATGGTATAAGGCCTACGTCGTCCGCGCTGACAATCTGCAGCCGACCGACATGAGCCGCCTGCTCTACGTCGAGCTGCTCTCGCCTGACGGCCTGCTCGTCGAGCGGCAGCAGATCATCGTGGCGCCTAACGGCTTCACCTGCGGGCAGTTTGCCCTGCGCGACTCGCTCTACTCGGGCTACTATGAGCTGCGGGCCTACACCCGCTGGATGCTCAACTTCAACGTGCGCGAACATCGCTACAGCCGTCATGACACGTGGCACTTTTATAACCGCAAGATGGCAGCCGACTACTTCCGACTCTGGGACGGGCTCTACTCGCGGGTGCTGCCCATCTACAGCAAACCCGACGAGCCGGGCGACTATGACGCCCGACGGATGTATCAGCGGCCGAAGACGCGACTGCCCCGCGTGAAGAAGGACGACCTCGTCGTGACGTTCTATCCCGAGGGCGGGCACCTTATTGAGGGCGTCGAGAACCATGTGGCTTTCGAGGTCGCCGACCAGCACGGCGAGGCCGTCAACATCAAGGGGACGGTCGAGGGCGACGGCATCTCGCCCATAGAAATCCAGACGGAATATATGGGCCGCGGGTCGTTCGTGGTCACCCCAGGGAAGCAGCGCCTCAAGGCCCGCTTCACGTGGCGCGGCAAGCAGTGGGACGAAGCCCTCCCGCAAGCAGAGCAAAGCGGCGTTTCGATCCGCTTGAAGGACCGCTTCGCCGAGGTCAAAGTGCCCATTCATTTTGAGGGCCGCAGCGCGGGTCTGTCCGTCATGTGCCGTGGGCGGCTGGTCTTCTTCAAGCCGCTCCTGCTGCAAGGCTCGCAGACGATAGAGCTGCCGTACGATGAGTTGCCCACAGGCGTCAACGATCTGACCCTCTTCGACGCTGATGGACAGATTCTGGCTGACCGCCTTTTCTTCGTCAATCATCATGATTACGATGCCCAGCTCATCACGTCGGACATCGTCCCCAACCGCACCTATGCGCCCTATGAGCACATCACGCTGCCTGTCCGATTGACTGGCGTCAACGAGCCAACCACATTCTCGATCTCCATACGTGACACCAACACTGACGAGCCGACCTACGACGACGGCAACCTGATGACCGACCTGCTGCTGTCGAGCGAGCTTCGCGGATTCATTGCCCATCCGGCCTACTACTTCGAGGCCGACGACGCCCAGCACCAGCGCCATCTCGACCTGTTGATGATGGTGCAGGGATGGCGTAAGTATAAATGGCAGGAGCTGGCCAAGGGCGAGCGCGAAATGCGCTATCAGCCCGAGACTGCCATGACGGTCGAGGGGGCTGTCTATAAGATGCTCGGCATCCCGCCTGTGGAGCCTGACGAGGTGGGATACTGGCAGGATGGCGTCGGCATGGTCGGCGGCCGTAGCATCAATGGAGAGGAGAATCTTGAAGACCCCTTCGCAGATGCTGTCGCAGACGAAGAGCTCATCTCCACCGACGTGGAAACGACGACCAACGACAACTCGCAACTTGATACGTATGACTTAGGCGACATCGGTACGGCCAATGATGAGCTGGGCGTGAATCATGGAAACCTGCGCCATGAGGTGCTCGTCGAGGCCGAAATCGTCATCGGGAACGAGATTTACGGTACCACTCAGAAGACTGACGGAGGACGCTTTCTCATCCAGATACCTCCCTTCTATGGCGATGCCTACCTGAACATGAAGGCCTACAGTGAGCGCGATTCGCTGAAAAAGAATATGGCCTCGCGCAAGGACGCCAAGGTGTTAAGGGAGGATGAATATCCTGACTACTACGTCAAGCGCGACCTATTCTACCCCGTCTTCACCCACGACTATACGTTCTACGAGAAGCATCAGCCCGACTATGATGCCGAGATGCTCATCGACACCCTCTCGGATCTGTCGATGGAGAACGATGTCCACCAGCTTGCCAATGTCAACGTGAAGGGACGGCGGCGTGGGCGGCGCTCCGTTGACTGGCATCGGCCGGCCTTCGTCCTCGACGCCTACGACATGTATAATGACGTCACCGATCGCGGATTGTCATTCGGCATTTACGATGCCCGCCAGTTTCCCGTCCAGGTGTGCCGCCTGCTCTATGGCAACATGAACCGCTACAACTCGTTCCACGTCGACGGACGCCTCGACGGCGCCACTTATTACCGCAATTATTCGCCCTTGGACCGAAGTGCCTCGGAGGTCGAACAGGCAGGGTCGTTCCGAGCCAACAGGACGCCGCAGTATGTCTATAACAATCTTAAACTGAAGCGCTTGCAGGACATCCGCGTCTTCTCAGACTATGAACCGCGCACGGAGGACTCCCTGATGATTGAGGAGCGCTACACGGCGGATGCAACCGTCGAGATGATGACCATCCCCAACGACGGCGTGCAGACCACCTTCCGCGACCGTCACATCCTCTTTCATGGCTTCAATGCGCCCATGAAATTCTATCAGCCCGACTATAGCAGACGGGAGCTTGACACGCCTGCCGACTATCGCCGCACGCTCTATTGGAATCCTAATGCCGTCAGCGACAGTGAGGGACGCTTCACGGCCGCGTTCTATAACAACGGCAAGGAGACCCGCATACGAATGACCGCCGCCGGGGTGAGCGGCGACGGTCGGTTGTTGCATAGTCAGTGACGGGCTCGGGTGCTATCCTTATGATAGCACGATGGTCCTCTTCATGGCTTGTTGATCTTGAACGTCTTGTCATTCTTGCGGATGATATAGATGCCTTTGGGCAGACGATCGGCAGAGCTGTCGACACGACGTCCCAGGGCGTCATAGATCTGCGTCGGCCCTGACGTGGCGTCATTGACGACACCGTCGATGGCATCGGCCTGCACGGCGTGGATCATGATGGTGTCGACCACCGACTCGCCGCCATAGCCCGTCAGCCGGAAGCCCAGCGTATAGTCGCCCTCCTGGCTGCACGTGCCAGTGATGGAGGCCGTCTTGTCGGAGGAACTGAAGCTTCCCTTGATCTCCGTTGTCAGTTTGTTGTCTGGACCTTTGCGCACGCTCAGGATTCCTGCCTTGGCATAGCGGGTGTGGAAAGTCATATCGAACGGCTCGCCAACGACGACGTTGAGCGTCTTGCTGTCGGCCAGCAGACGCGGCTTCATGGCGTCAGGGAGATAGTAACCCAGGTGAGGCGGCTGGTTGTAGGCCGTGTTCTGCCATGCGATGCCCATGCGGTAGACGTGGTCGTGCATCAGGGTCGGGATGCGATAGCCCGTCTCAATGTTAGTGGCATGGATATAGAGCTCCGTGGGATTCTGATAGTCCCAGAGCACCAGTTCCTCGCGCCAGTCGCCCAAGAGGTCGGCCTGCAGGTTGGGTGTCATCTTCGTCGTATTGCAAAGCGAGCGGTTGGTCATGTCGACGATGCGCGAGCTGTTGCCGCCTTCAGTGATATAGATGTGGTCCACGTGGTCGAAGGTGTTGCTCGAGTTGCGGGCATAGTGGCCGTCGAGCAGTTCGTCCTGCAGGTCGCCGTTCCAGTAGATGCGGAAGTTCTGTGACGTCTGCGACAGCGATGTCGACTTGCCGTCAGTGGCGCGCCGCGGGGTGCGGTCGTCGCTTGACCAGAACTCGAAGCCACGGAAGTCGGCCGAAATGTCGGCCGACATGCCGCGACCGTTGTCGACACCGTTTGGGGCTCCAGTGCCGCCAATGTAGATGATTTCGCCCGTAGCGGCGTCGTGGACGTCCCACGAACCTTGGCGCACGCGCTCCTCATGGATGTCGAAGAGCTCCAGTCCGGGCCGGTCGGGCAGCAGGTCGCTCAGGTGGATGGCGTCGCCGTGGCCCATGCCGGTAGAGTAGAGCATCGTTCCGTCGTTGTTCAGCGCTGCTGCGCCCCAGATGATTTCGTCGCAGCCGTCGCCGTCGACATCGGCAATCGAGAGGTTATGGTTGCCGTTGCTGTAGAGCGTGTTGCTGCCTGTGATGCCAGTGCGGCCGTTGTCCGGGTTGGGCAGGGCGTCGGCCGACGTGATGCCGCCAGTGTTCTTGGGGGCAGTGCGAAGGCCCTTGCGCTGCAGTTCGTCACCGTCGATGATGAACCTGGGATAGCTCAGCGAGGCGTCAACATCGCTGGAGAAGACCACCGACTGCGTGGCCGAAGGCGACGCGTGGAGCCACTCCGTGTGAAGACGGGTGCCATCGAAGCTGACGGCCCATACATAGGCGCGGGTGTAATAGCCGCGGCTGAAGATGGCGCAGGCGGGTTGGTCCTGTCCGTTGATATAGGCGACGGCTGCCAAGTAGCGCTCGGAGCGGTTGTAGCCGTTGTCGCCCCAGAATCCGCTGGGGTAGGTGTTCACCTTGCCCAGCTCGGAGCCGTCCTCGTTGCTGCCGCCAGTGCCGGCACGACCAGGCAGATACCAGGTGGTGTGCAGTGCCTGGCCTGTCAGTCCCTCAAACACGGTAAGGTACTCTGGCCCGGAGGTGATATGGCCGTTGCTGTTGCGATGACTGCTCGTCGTGCTGTGGCTGCGTATGGTCTCGTCGGTTGCTACCCGATTGACGTTGCTGCCTAAGCCGTCCTTGCTGCCTGGGGCAGTCTTGCATATCATCTCGGCCCGGCCGTCGCCGTCGAAGTCGTAGACCATAAACTGCGTGTAGTGTGCGCCGGCTCGGATGTTTGGTCCCAGATCGATGCGCCACAGGCGTGTGCCGTCCAGCCGGTAGCAGTCGATATAGACGTTGCCAGTGGTGCCGTTCTCGGAGTTGTCATGCGAATTGGACGGATCCCATTTCAGAAAGATTTCGTACTGGCCGTCGCCATCGACGTCGCCGACAGAGCAGTCGTTGGGCGAATAGGTGCAGCCGCCGGTGCCGTTGGCAGGCCGCTGGAGGGCGATGGTCAGATGGCCGTCAGCCCAGGGCGTGACGACCTCAGACGTGTCGACAGGCTCGCCGCTGACTTTCGTCACGACCTGATAGGCAGATGTGGCCTGACCGCGACTGTCGGTATAGCAGGTGGCATAGAGATCCTTCGCGATGGTGGTGCCGTCGCGCAGGAGGTCGAACGTGATGGCGTCTTCGTCGTCAGTGCCCAGCATGCGCCAGCTGACGAACATGCCGCTGCTCTTGGCTGGCAGGGCCACGACGCCACGGCCCAGCCGCTCCATCTGCGTGGAGGGCGTGTTCTGTGCATTCAGGCTCGTTGCTGCAAGCATGGCGGCGAGTGTGCAAAGCGTAGTTTTCTTCATTGTCTTAGTAGGGGGATGAGTTTGTGACAGGAATAAAGAAAGCACGGTGCCTCGCCCACTGGTAGGGGAAGCGCCGTGCATGATGTTGCGATTATTGTCCAAGCAGGAAGCGCTCAGCCTCGATGGCGGCCTGACAGCCAGTGCCGGCTGCCGTGATGGCCTGACGATAGGTGGGGTCGGCGCAGTCGCCTGCAACGAAGATGCCTGGCAGCACGGTGCGTGGTGTGCCGTCGATCTTCTTCAGATAGCCTACTTCGTCCATGGGCAGCCACTGGCGGAAGATGTCGGTGTTGGGCTTATGACCGATGGCGAGGAAGAAACCGTCGATGTCGATGTCGACCAGCTCTTCGTCGGGCTCTCCCTTGCGCTTCACGAGATGAGCGCCCTCCACGCCGCCGTCGCCGAAGAGGCCCAGCGTGTTGTGCTCAAACAGTATTTCAATGTTCTCGGTGTCCATGACGCGCTGCTGCATCACTTTCGAGGCGCGCAGGTAGGGTTTACGCACGATGAGGTAGACCTTCTTGGCCAGTCCGGCCAGGTAGAGGGCATCCTCGCAGGCCGTGTCGCCGCCGCCCACGACGGCGACGGTGCGCTTGCGATAGAAGAAGCCGTCGCAGGTGGCACAGGCCGAGACGCCCAGTCCGGCATACTTCTTCTCGTCCTCGAGACCCAGGTACTTGGCCGAGGCGCCTGTGGCGATGATCACCGTGTCGGCCTCCAGCTCGCGGCCGTCGCTGTCAGTGGCCTTGTAGGGACGGGCCGAGAAGTCGACTTCGACAATCTCGCCGTCGCGGATGTCGGCGCCGAAGCGCAGGGCCTGCTGGCGCAGGTCGTCCATCATCTGCTGGCCCATGACACCCTCGGGATAGCCCGGGAAATTCTCTACTTCAGTGGTCTGCGTGAGCTGTCCGCCCGGCTGCATTCCGCTGTATTCCACGGGAGCCAGGTTGGCTCTTGAAGCGTAAATGGCAGCGGTATACCCTGCGGGCCCGCTGCCAATGATGAGGCATTTTACGTGTTCCTTCATATATTCTCTCTCTCTCTAGCTTAGTGCAGAAGTTTCTCGATTTGGGCGGCAATGTCGTCGAACTTGGCGGTGGGCTCGAAGCGGGCCACGACGATGCCTTTCTTGTCGACGAGGAACTTGGTGAAGTTCCACTTGATGTCGTTCTTCTCTTTATAGTCGGGATCTTCCTTCGAAAGCATGTCGTCAAGGATGTGGGCGATGGGGTGCTCCATGTCCCAGCCGGCGAAGCCCTTCTGCTCCTTCAGATACTTGAACAGCGGGTCGGCGTCGTCGCCGTTGACCTTCACCTTCTTGAAGCGGGGGAACTCGGTGCCGAAGTTGAGCTTGCAGAATTCGTGGATCGACTCGTCTGTGCCGGGGGCCTGCTGGCCGAACTGATTGCAGGGGAAGTCGAGAATCACGAAGCCGTCGGAGTGATACTTCTCATAGAGCTTCTCCAACTCGTCGTACTGAGGGGTGAAGCCACACTTTGTGGCCGTGTTCACAATGAGCAGCACCTCGTTGGCATACTCGCGCAGGGATACCTCCTTGCCTTTTCTGTCCTTGACAGAGAAATCATAAACGGTTTTCATCTGGTGTATAAAAGTTGATTTGGATTTTACTGTCTGCAAAGATAAGTAAACTTTTCGATATGACCAAAATAATTATAGTCTTTTAAAGATTCCAGTCCCTCAGAATCTGTGAGCGGGCGGTGCCCTCCACCTCCTTCTCTATGTCGTCAGGAAGGTTGCAGAAGAAGTCGATGCCCGTCAGTTGTTCCAGGCGGTCGATGTTGACGACGTAGTTGGAAAGGTCGTCGCCCGAGTGGTCTTCGTTGAGATGCTCCACCCAGAACGCCAGGGCCTTATACTGCGATCCGGTCTTGCAGAGCAGGGCCATGAAGAAATAGCGGGGCACGATGAATCCGCTCTTGGTGCGGCTGAGGATCTGGCTCTCGCGGTCGATGGTGCCGCCCTTGACGACGTAGAGCACATCGCGGAAGCTGGAGCGGTTCCATCGGTCGCGCAGGATGATCTCCATCTGGGCCCAGATGCCGGCGTTGAAGGCATTCACCTGGGGCATCATGTTGGTCATATAGAACGTCTGCTCGTTGGCGTCCTTGGAGCAGACGCGATCCTGCGAGGCGCAGATGTGGCCGCGGTCGTAGATACGACTGGTGCCGGGATAGTAGCTGCCGCTGAATTCTCCTTTCACGGGAGGCTGCTCAGCGATGGGCACCAGCGGGTCGAGCTGGAAGGGATCGCCGCCCCAGGAGGTGCTGTACCACTGGTTGCGCGACCACTTCTGTGTCGAGTTGGAGGCATTGAACGTAAAGCATGTCCAGCGCTGGGCGCGCAGGGCGTGGTCCCACTCGATGGAGTAGTTCAGGCCCAGGTCCGAGGTGCTGTGGTGGATCACCTCGCTGGTGCCGCCACTGACTTTGGGAAACTGCAGCTGTGCGAGTGTCTCGTCCTGACTGGCGTCGTTCTTGTTCTCGTTGGCAGCGCCGCTGTAGCCGGGATCGTCGGGTCCGAAGATGGGCAGGTTGCCGGTGTCGTCGCATGCTGCGAAGGCCATCATGACCATGGCCGTGATCATGATTCGGACAAAAGGATTATTTAGTTTCATTACGTTTCGTGTTGAGATGCTGAAAACTGAAAAGGTGCGGCCAAGGCATATGCAACTACCCTGTACGCACCTTTGTGTGTCGTTAGATAAAAGTGTGGTTGTATCTTTATTTCTTCGCAGCCTTACCGTAGCGGCTCATGAACTTATCGACGCGACCGGCCGTGTCGACGAGCTTGCTCTTACCAGTGTAGAAGGGGTGTGAGGAGCTCGAGATTTCTACTTTTACCACAGGGTAAGTTTCGCCTTCGAATTCTATGGTCTCTGTTGTTCTTGCCGTAGACTTCGTAAGGAACATATCGCCGTTGGACATGTCACGGAACACGACGGGGCGATAGTTTTCGGGATGAATACCTTTTTTCATTTCTTTGTTATTATTGATGATAAATAATTTCGGGCTGCAAAGGTACGAACTTTTTTCCGAACCTCCAAACTTTTCTCTCGTTTTTTCTTCGCTTAAGTGTTTATTCTGCGAAAGTGATGACCATCTGGCTGATGCGCAGCTGGTTTCCGCTGTTCTTCTCGGAGTAGTTGACGATGGTCACGTTGTTGCTGTTGAGACCGTCGAACTTGATGCTGGTGTCGCTCTCCTTCACGACGTCGACTCGTGCCGATCCCTCAGCATAGGCCAGGTCGCTGCCGTTATACTTCGTGCTGCCGCTGGGAGCAGTCGTCGTGATGGCAATGCTGGCAATCTTCTTGCTGCCCTCGATGGAGATGGTGTTGTTGGCATAGACGCGGACTGAAGCATAGTCACCGCTGTAGAACTTCGGGTCTGACGAGCCGCTGGCCTTGCTGAAGGTCACCTTGGTGCCGCCTGCCAGCGTGGCCGTCGAGGCTGCCACGTCAGTAGAGAATCCGAACTCTGCAGCATTGACCGTGAGCACGTTGCCATTCAGCGTGCCACCCTGTCCGCCGGGCTGCGGGTTGGGGTTTGGATTGTCGTTGCCACCGCTTTGTCCGTTGAGCTTGACAATCTTGCTGTTTTTCACTTCGGGGATGACTGCATTACCATTCCTGGCGTCGATGTACTTCTGCAGCTGGCCATAGATGACGACCTCGTCGCCCTCCTTGATCTGCTCATAGTCAGTGAAGTCGGCACCGTCGAGGAACTTGCCGCGGTAGACGTAGAGCTCGCTGGTCTGTGAGCCGTCGTCGGAGATATAGTAGTTCATGTCCGAGTACTTCTTCTCCGAGTTGGGTCCAATCTCATCGGCGGTGTTAGCCTTGCGGGTCACCTTACCCTTGATGTAGTACGAATCTGTCGTCGTGGCGTTGTCGTCTAGCGCATTGGCTGTAGCGAGAGCCTGTGCCACGGTGTAGGGATTGTCAAGCGTCGAGTTGTTCGTGGGCTGCGGGTTGTCGTTGCCGCCTTCGGTGCTCTTGCCGTTGACGCTGACGACGTAGGCAGCGCTCTTGCCTGCAGTCTCCGGGGTGTTGCCCTTGTAATTGTAGATAGGACCATAGACAACGACAACGTCGCCCTTCTTGATGGTGTAGCCCGAAGGCATCTTCTTGCCGTCAGTGCCGGCCACCTGGAAGCAATAGAACTTCTCGCCGTTCTCGACGTCGACAATATTGAACGAGGCGTTGCCGAAGGAGGCATCGGCCGTCGCGGTTTCTGCCGCGATGCCTTTGACGTAGTACTTCTCCGTCGAGGGCGACTCGCCGATTTCCTTACACTTGGCAATGGCAGCAGCCACGTTGAACGGGTCGGCCTGGGTGCCAGTGCCCTTCGGGTCGGAACTGGCGGTCTCAGAACTGCCGCCAGATGTCTTGCCGTTGCGCGAATAGAGGTAGCTGGCGTTCTGGACGAACTCAGGCGTGCGGCCGTTGTAGTTGACGACCTTACCTACGACGACCACTTCATCGCCGACGGCGAGCTGGTCGGCAGACGTGAAGTTGGTGTTGCCCAGGTTCTTACTGCGGTAGACGGTGAACACGTCGTTGCCCGTTCCGTCGTCCGAGATGGTGTAGGTGGCATTGCCGAACGTGTTGCCGATCTCAGTGATGCTGGCCACGATGCCCTTGACGTAGACCTGCTCGGTCGACTCGGCGGTGCCGAGCGTCTGCACATAGGCCAGTACGCCGGCTACGTTGTAGGGGTCGGCGACGGTGCCGCTGCCCTGGGCCGTGATAGTCCCGTCGTCGACGGTCTGTTCGTCGTCAAAGACGTTGTAGGGCTCGGGCACGTCCTCGCACGCGGTGAAAGCCATGGCAGCAATGGCGATGGCCATCAGGTTTCTGAAAGTCTTTTTCATATCTTTTTCTTTTATTTGTTTGTCTGTTGGGTCAATTATCAATTCTCAATCTTCAATTATCAATTCTCAATCTGAATGTCGCTGGGCTTGCGGATCATGATCTGCCAGTCGTTGCCGAACCGCGATGCGATGCCCGTGATGGTGCAGGGCAGGGCGCGCTTGGCGTCGCTGTCGTAGGGCAGCGTCATGGCGGCGAAGTCGGCATAGGTGCTGGTGCGGATGATGATGTTCGAGCCGTTGTAGGTGACGTTCTGGTTGACGTAGTTGCCGCCGCTCGTGACGGCGTTCTTGCCAGCGAAGGCCGTGCGGCCGTTGGCATTGGTGAAGGTGACGTTGCTGAGGGTGACGAGGCGTCCGCAGTTGGCGTTCTTGTCCTTCATCACGGTGCTGAACTCCACGGGCTTGACGAGCGAGGGGTCGGGGTCGCCCAGGAGCTTGAAGTGCTGGGCCCAGACGTCCTTCGACATGCGTCCGATGCTGGTGCCGTTGTATGGCTGTCCGACCTCGGGCATCTGGCGGTAGCCGCCGATGTGGAGTCCCTTGAGGTCGACGAGCACCTCCTGCCCCTCGGCCAGATAGCCGTTGAGTCCGTTCTGGTTGACGGCGATGCAGAGTGCGCGCGTGGCGTCCTGGATGAAGAACTGCTTGTAGATGTTGCCTCCGAGGTCGTTGCCCGTGACGCGGCCCTTGACCTTGATGTTCTCCGTGATGAGGACGTTGCGGTCGGTCGACTCGAAGACGTTGGGATACTTGTCGATGAGCTCCTGGATGGTGATGAGTCCCTCCTCTGTGATGGCGTTGTTGCCGAAGGGGGCGCCGTCGGCGTAGCTGGGCTCCTCCCAGTCGCCGTCCATGCAGGCGGTGAAGAGTCCGGCGACGAGTGCTAATATATAATAATGTATCTTTTTCATATCTGTGTATAGGGTGATATTAGAACTTATACGAAATCATCAGCATGCCGTTGGCGCCGTTGGCGTAGAACTTCTTGGGACTATCCTTGAAGGAGTAGGTGCGGATGGTGGCGCCCTCCTCGTCCTTGTCGCGACGGTTCTGCTCCATGCCGCCCGTGACGATGCGGATGTTGTTGAGGATGTTGGTCAGCATCAGGTTGATCGAGAGCTGGCCCTTGCGCGTGTAGATCGACTTGCCGATGGAGGCGTCGAGCATGAAGCCGCCGTCGCCCTTGGCCTGCGAGATGTCGCCGATGATGCGCTCGCCGGTCTTCTCGTCAAGGGGGAAGTCTGTGAGGTAGCGCACGATGGGCGAATAGTAGAGATAGATGCGGTCGTAGTAGTTGCCGATGAGGTCGATATACCATCCGTTGGCGTGGTAGCTCAGGTCGATCGATCCGGCCGTCAGCGGGGTGCCGCCTTCGCGCATGCCCTTGTTGAGGCATACGTCGTCATGGTACTTGCCGTCCTCTGAGAGCATGTAGCGCACGCGGGAGTTGTTGGTGTACTGTGCGTCGCTGATGGTTCCGAGCGTCTTGATGTTGAACGTGTTCGACAGCTTGAAGTTCATGCCCAGCTCCACGCCGATGTATTCCTTCGAGATGCCCGTCAGCGAGATGTAGGAGAAGGAGTTCTGAATGTCGCTGTAGGCCATCGAGTATTCCGAGACGTCAGTCAGCCGGCTCAGGTAGGTGTTCAGGTTGGCATGCAGCCAGGACGTCTGCAACTGATAGCCCACCTCGGCCGAGAAGATCTTCTCGTTCTTCAGGTTGGTCGTGAAGTCGTTGTTGATCTGGGGGGCGGAGAAGGCGTTGCGGGCCAGGGGAGCTTTGAGCTCATAGCCGACGCCCATCGTGATCATGTTGCCGCGGGCCAACTCATGCTGGATGCCCATCTTGGCTCCGCCGTCGAGGAATCGGGCCGTCTTGCCCTTGCCGAAGGAGTTGTCGGGGGCCAGTCCGTTGCGCATGCGGCCTTCGCGCTGCATGGTGGTGCCTCCGATGCGTCCTGAGAAGAAGAGGTGCGAGCGGTTGTTGTCGATGGAGTAGGTGGCCCATGCGTTGGCCTTGTTGACGAAGATGTTGTAGTCGTAGCCGAAACGGTCGCCCTCCTGGATGCTCTGGTTGGGGTTGTTCATGTCATACTGCACCTCGTCGGCCGTCTCGGCATAGGTGCCGACGACGTAGGTGTTGATGTTGTGGAAGCGCGTGGCGCCCAGCAGGTCCTCCATCGTCTGGTAGTGCATGCCCTTGTTGGTCGACAGGTTGATGCCGCCATAGAGCGACTGGTTCTTGGCCAGCTGCTTCTGCAGGGTCGACGAGAGCGAGAAGCTGAGCTGGTCGTCGTGGTAGGCCTGCTGGTAGTACATGGCGTCGACGCCCTGTGCCGAGGCCATGCGGTTGGCGTAGTAGAGGCGGTCCCAGTTGATCTGGCGGTTGGCGCGCGATGCCGTCAGGTATTGGTAGGCTGTCGACCAGTTGGTGTAGGCAGCGCCGTCGCGGTCACCCTCGTAGGGAGCCCACACGTCATAGTAGTAGCTGGGCATCAGCGAGTAGTAGTCAGGTGCGGGGTTGGTCGAGTTGTTGTAGTTCAGTCGCGAGCTGCTGTACATCGAGTACTTGCCGAGCAGCGACGTGACGAGCTTCGTGTCCTCGTCCATCTTCCAGTCCCAGGTCAGCAGGGCGGCCGGCGCGTAGTCGTTGATGATGCGCGAGTTGCGCTTCTTGCCGTCCTGATAGCCCCAGTTGGGGTTGTAGAAGCGGTTGTTGGCCAGCCAGTACATCTCGTCGGTCGAGGCGGCCTGTGCGCCGCGCTCCGTGGGGTTGCCCCATGTGACGAGCGAGATGCTGTGGGCGTCGCCGATGAGCTTCTCCACGCCGAGGAAGTAGCTCAGCGAGTTGTAGAACGTGCCCTCGACGTAGGCCGTCTCCATGTTGGCCCATCGGTAGGTCAGGCTGCCCGTGAAGGCCCATCCCTTGTTGGTCACGCCGCTGTTGTAGGTGTACATCGCGCGCGCCGTGTAGTTGCGGTTGGCGCCGGCCAGCGAGACGCGCTGGCCCGTGGCGAACGACGACGGACGGAAGTTGTAGTTGTTCGAGCCGCCCATGGCCGTCATCGAGAAGAGGTTGTCCTCGAAGGGCAGGGCCGACTCCTGCGAGCGCGTCTGATTGTTCAGTCCGCCCACGAAGGAGTAGCGGAACTCGCCGCGCTCCACGTCGTTCACGGGGTTGCCGTTGATGTAGATCTCATTGTACTTCGAGTTGAAGGCACGGTATTTGAACCTGGCCGGGCTGAAGCGATAGCCCACTTCACTCGCATACACGTTGCGGTTCGACGAGATGAGGGTGATGTTCTGCGCCACATCGTCGTCGTCGCCCAGCTGCGCCTCGGTGAATGTGAATGCCTGCTCGTCCTTCATCGCCTGGGCCGTGGAGTCCACTTCCTCCTGGGCCTGGGCGGCGGTTGAAGCGAGGCATAGTGCCATCACCGCAAGTTTCAGTGTTTTCTTCATAAAAACGTTTTGTTGATAGTTATTTGTTGTTTTTTTAGTTATTTGGCTACAAAGTTACGAATAAAAAACGAAGAGGCCAAACTTTTCGCCTGTTTTCTTCTTATTATTTGCCTCCGGATGAATCCGCATTCTCCTGCCTCGGGCCCGCATTTGTCCTTGAATGAATCCGCACAGTTTTCAGCACGTCGTGAAAATGTATTTTCATGCCTTGAAAATATATTTCCAAGTCGCGAAAATATATTTTCAAGCCTTGAAAATAGTTTTGCGCGCCGTTTTTGTTTTACCTAAAATCCGCAACAAATAGTGATGTAGACTACATTTTGCAGTTTGCCTCTCCATCTGACGATTGCCTTGCCACTGCAGACGTGATTATGTTTGTGTAGCGCCCACCTTCCCCTTACCCCGTCAGGCATTACAGGGGCTTTATGCTGATTCTCCAGCCACAAGCTGGCCTGTGTTTATCAGAGTCTTGACGAGCAGGCTGTTCAGTTTGGGAGCAGTATTGAAATCATAGCTTTTGCCTGTGTCGGAAGTGTAGGACGTATTAGACGTGGCCAGTTCTGAAATACCTCTTAGG
>Ga0310695_10000404_pt1 | contig 113405 bp, 95 predicted proteins | sample RumenRJG_04DNA_FD_203882 | JGI IMG/M metagenome (GOLD analysis project Ga0310695, IMG submission 203882) | Bovine rumen microbial communities from Lethbridge, Alberta, Canada - RJG_04 (v2) (version 2) | ecosystem: Host-associated > Mammals > Digestive system > Stomach > Rumen | place: Canada...
AAGAGGCTTACGACATGATGGAGGAGGCATTCGACTATTCCGAACAACAGCATCTGCCCGTGCTGATGCGCATCACTACCCGCATGGCGCACTCCAGGGCAGTGGTAGAGGTGAAGGAGACACCAAGGGAGGAGAACGCCCTCAACTACGACTCCGTGGCTGCCAACTGGGTGCTCCTGCCCGTCAACGCCCGTAGGCGCAATGACTACGTGACGGCGCAGTTGCCACGTCTTGAAGAGGACGCCGCCACCTCGCCACACAACGTGCTGCGCGACGCTCCCGACCACTCATTGGGTATCATCGCCTGCGGCATTGCCTACAACTACGTGTGCGAGTGCTTCCCCGACGGTTGCCCTTACCCCCTGTTGAAAATATCGAGATATCCCCTGCCCAAGACCTTGGTGAGAGAGGTGACCGACAACTGCGACAACGTGCTCGTGGTAGAGGAGGGACAGCCGCTGGTGGAGGAGATGCTCAAGGGCATTATGCCCGGCAACTGCAACATCTGTGGCCGACTCACCGGACACCTGCCGCGCACCGGCGAACTCAACCCCGACTGGCTGAGAGAGGCTTTCGGCCTTGAGGAACTCGTGGGCTACGACAGTGGTGAGAATGTGATGCCGCGTCCGCCAGCACTCTGCCAGGGCTGCGGCCACCGCGACGTCTACGCCGCCCTCAACGAGGTGCTGCGCGAATACGACAACCCGAAGGTATTCGGCGATATCGGCTGCTACACCCTCGGATTCCTGCCGCCTTACCATGCCATCCACTCTTGCGTCGACATGGGAGCGAGCATCACCATGGCCAAGGGGGCTGCCGATGCCGGACAATGGCCGTCGGTGGCTGTCATCGGTGATTCCACCTTCACCCACTCTGGCATGACCGGACTCCTTGACGCGGTGAACGAGAACGCCAACATCACCGTCATCATCAGCGACAACCTCACCACTGCCATGACCGGTGGACAGGACTCTGCCGGCACCAACAAGTTTGAGGCTATCTGCCGCGGACTCGGCGTGAGCGATGAGCACCTGCGCGTGGTCGTCCCGCTGCCGAAGAACATGCCCGAAATCACGCAGATCATTCGTGAGGAAATCGAATACCAAGGCGTGAGCGTCATCATCCCAAGAAGGGAATGTATGCAAACGCTGCAACGACACCTGAAACAAAAGAAAAACAAGGAGGCAAGCAAATGAAAACGGATATCATACTTTGCGGCGTCGGTGGACAGGGAATCCTTTCCATCGCCACCATCATCGGAGAGGCTGCCATCAAGGAGAACCTCTATATCAAGCAGGCCGAAGTGCACGGAATGTCGCAGCGCGGAGGCGACGTGCAGAGCAACCTCAGACTCTCGTCGCAGCCCATCGCCAGCGACCTCATCGGTCATGGACAGGCAGATGTCATCATCTCCATGGAACCGATGGAGGCCCTGCGCTACCTGCCCTTCCTCCGTAAGGGCGGTTGGGTGATTACCTCGGCCCATCCCTTCGTCAACATCCCCAACTATCCCGAACCCGAGGCCATCTACAAAGACCTTGCCACGGTGGAGCATGTCATCATGCTCGAGATAGAGAAACTGGCCAAGGACAACGGCGTGCCCCGGTCGGCGAATGTCATCCTCCTGGGAGCGGCACAGAAAGCACTGGGGATAGAATACGACAAACTCGAAGATGCCATCAGAAGGGTCTTCGGAAGGAAAGGTGAAAGTGTGGTGGAGGCCAACATCAAGGCGCTTGCCATCGGAAAGGAAGCACAGCAATGAGACCGACACCCATTCCCAGAAATATCATCGATGATGCCATCACCGACTATGGCATTCAGGATTTCGCCAAGGCGACCATCCGCGAGGTGAAGGCAGTGGCTGCCTTCGCCGAGAAGGAGTCGGGCGTGGAGTTCATCAAAATGGAGATGGGCATCCCCGGACTGCCTGCCTCGAAGGTGGGGGTGGAGGCGCAAATCGATGCGCTGCGCAACGGCATTGCCAACAGTTACCCCGACATTCAGGGCTATCCCGAACTGAAACGACAGGCCAGCAGGTTTCTCAAGGCTTTCGTTGGCGTGGATGTGGATGCAGAGGGATGTATCCCGGTGGTGGGGTCGATGCAGGGCACCTTTGCTTCGTTCCTCCTCTGCTCGCAGGCCGACCCCAAGAAAGACACCGTGCTCTTCATCGACCCGGGCTTCCCCGTGCAGAAGATGCAGTTGCAGGTGATGGGGGTGAAATACGAGACTTTCGATGTGTATGACTTCCGTGGCGAGAAACTCGTGCCGAAACTGGAGAGTTATCTCTCCAAGGGCAACATCTGCGCCATCGTCTACAGCAATCCCAACAACCCGTCGTGGATTTGTCTTACCGAAGACGAACTGAAAGGCATCGGAGAACTCGCCACACGCTACGACGCCATCGTGATGGAAGACCTGGCATATTTCGCCATGGACTTCAGGAAGAACCTCAGCAAACCGTTCGAACCTCCTTTCCAGGCTACGGCTGCCCGCTATACCGACAACTATATGTTGCTGGTGAGTGGCTCTAAGGCCTTCAGTTATGCAGGAGAGCGCATCGGCGTGGTGTGCATCGGCGACAAACTCTTCCATCGCCATTTCCCCGCTCTCGCCCAGCGCTACGAGGGACTGCCCTTCGGCATGGTGTTCTCCACCCGCATCCTCTACGCACTGTCGTCGGGAACGAGCCACAGTGCACAGTATGCCCTCGCCGCCATCATGAAGGCGGCGTGCGACGGCACCTACGACTTCCGTAAGGAGGTGTCGGTATATGGCGAGCGTGCACACCGCCTGAAGGAAATCTTCAAGCGTCATGGCTTCTATGTGGTCTACGACAAGGACATGGGCGAGGATATCGCCGACGGTTTCTACTTCACCATTGGCTATCCGGGAATGACAAGTGGTCAACTGGCTCACGAACTGATGTATTATGGCGTGAGCGCCATCTGCCTCATTACCACCGGCAGCCATCAGGAGGGGCTTCGTGTTTGCACATCGTTCATCCGCGACAACCAATACGAACTCCTGGACGACCGCATGGCGATATTTGCTGAAAACAATCCGAGATAATCAGGAATTTCTAGAATATCTAGAGCTTCTAGAAAATCTAGAGCATCTAGGGATAATCAAAAAAACTGGGCGATGGCTTTAGGAATACTAAAGGTCATCGCCCAGTTGATATTTGGCCGGCATTGCCGGCTGTCATGCTTGAAGGTTTATTCTTCTGCAATACCGGCTTCCACCCAGGTCTTTGCCACGTTTTCGGCATCACGGAGTGCCACCTCTTTCGACAATGGTGTGTTCTCGTCAATCTGATAGTTGTCGACGAGCAACTGTGCCAAGTCTTCCACGGTGAATTCCTTGTCCTGAATGCTGTTCCAGAGGAAAGCCGACGATTCGTTCATACTGATAATATTGGTGAAGTCGATGTTCTCACGACCTTCTGCCACGATAATCTGCTCACCGCAGACCTCGCGCAAGTTGAAACCTTTTTTTGCTCTCATTTTCTTATTTTGATGTAATTGGTGATTCTTTAATCGGATAGGGATGATGGGGCGGCTCTAAATCGGCTTGAAAAACTTCAGCCAGATGCGGCGGTAGAAGGCCAGCAGATAGCGGCGCATGGGGCGCAGCCGCATCCAAACCCATGAATAGGTCTTCCACTTCCACCCGTCGGTGCGGTCGAGATGCTTGCGTCCCTTGCGGTAGAATCCCACCACCGAGGCCTTGATGTCGGCCAGCGTGCAGTGTTCCGTGCTCAGGTTGCCGTCGCCGAGAAGTGTCACGGTATCACCCTCTATGGCGATGATGCGGTGAAGCACGTAATGTCCGGGATCTATCTCTGCCAGTACGGGGTCGCCCACTTTGGGGTTATGCGGACTGGTGAGCAGGGCGCAGTCGCGCTCTGTCTCGAGGAATGGCCGCATGCTGTAGCCCTTGAGGTTGATCTTTGCCGTATGTCCCTTCTCCAGTTCGCTGATGATGATGGGGAATAACTGGCTGTTCTCGAACTGTATTTTCCTCAATGTCGGTTGGGATTTGCTGTTCTTCGACATGGGTCTCTTCGATTATTTCACGGCGATAGTGGCACAACTCACCTCGGCAGCCTCCCTGTCGGGCAGGCAGTGGATGATATAGGCGTTGGTGGTCTCAACCACCTTTGTCACCGTGTCGCAGATGTGCCGGTAGATGTCGATATCCCATTTCATCGACGAACACGAGGGGAGGATGGAGGTGAACGCCTCGATGGGCGAGAGTTTCTCCACGTAGTTGTGTTCGGCCCTGTCGATGCGCGACATGGCACCAAGTGGCGCTTTCACGTTGCGGTAGCAGGGGGTCTTGCCACTCCATGGTGTGCCGTAGATATAGGGCTTGCCGTCGATGATGCGGATGATGGGGTTGTCGTCGTTCATCAGGTCGCAGTTGGGGATATAGCGCAGCCACATGCTCACATGGGTCGACTTTCCCGTGCCGCTGACAGCGCAGAAGGGGTAGCCATAGCCGTTGTGGCGCACCAGAGAGGCGTGTATCATCAGCGTATCCTTGTAACTGCCTGCCATCGACATGGTAAGCATCACGCAGTTGGCGAGTCCGAAATGTCTTGCATCGAAATTGCCTTTCAGCGCACATTTCACCTTGCTGAAGTCTTTGTTGCTCTGGAGCATGCTGCATTCGTTGCCCCTGTTGTCCTTGAAGAGCACCTGATAGCCTCCGTCGTCGAGTAGGTCGATGATGGTGGTGCCGTTGCCCGACTCAAAGTCGCGCACTCTGTCGCGGCGGCTCTTCTCAATGGGCTTCAGGTCGTCGTCGACCACCATCTCATAGAGATAATCTTGGTCGGCAGGTTTCTCGGGCACTATGAAGTTGACGCTCGAACTGATGAGCGACACATTGTTGAGTTTGGGGTTGAGGAATGTAATCTTGATGTAGTGTTCTGCAATACACAGAATATGGGTTTCTGGATTCATCGTTGGGAATGATTTTGTGATTAATGACGTGGAGGCATGGAGGGTGGGGCATCGGCCGAACCGCTGGCTCCCTGTTGGGGGCGGTTGTCTTTTAGCGTGCCTTGTTGCTTCTTCTGTTTTGACTTCTCCACGCGTCGGGATGCTTTTTCATCGATGGTGGCATCGGCCATGAGCGAAGGGTCGGGCTTCACGGCATCAAACTGGAATTCATCATCGTCGATTTCGCGAACATCGAAGGCCTTGCGGCTCTTCTTCGAGCCGTTGAATTGCTTCTGCAACTTCTGAAATTTCTTCTGGATGTCTTTCTCTTTCAGCGCGAAGGAGACGAAGCAGGTGCGGTTGTTCTCACCTCTCCCGACGAGATAGTCGCGCAATTGTGCGGAATACTCGGGACGGTTGACGAGCAGGTCGCCTTTTTCGTCAATCCATGCACTGTCGAGAATCTGTATGTCGGTAAAATAGACAATGGAGTCGTTGAAGGAAGCCGACACGCCGAAGATGTATACGGGTGTGCATCTCACCTTGCTCATGGCGGGCAATGCCTGGAGGATGAGCAGGATGGTGACTAATGCGGCGAGTTTTGATTTCATCAATCGATTCTTTATACCTTAAAAAAAATTATTGTCCTAAATACGAGCGCAGCAACTTGTTTTTTGTGTTATGCCTCAGGCGGCGGATGGCCTTCTCTTTAATCTGACGGACGCGCTCACGGGTAAGGCCGAATTTCTCTCCTATCTCTTCAAGGGTCATCTCGGGCTGGTTGATGCCGAAGAAAGCCTCGATGATATGGCGTTCGCGCTCGTTGAGCGTGAGGAGCGCTCGGTTGATCTCGTTGCGGAGCGACTCCATCACCAACTCAAAGTCGGTATCGGGGGAGTCGTTGTTGGGAAGGATGTCGAGCAGGCTGTTCTCTTCGCCGTCGGCAAAGGGGGCATCCATCGACACGTGCCGGGTGTTCACCTTCAGCGCGTCTTCGATTTTCTCCTCTGGCAGGTCCACGAAGTCGCCTATCTCGTCGGCACTGGGGCGCCGCTCGTGCTCTTGCTCGAAACGGTTGGCTATCTTGTTGATCTTGTTCACCGACCCCACCTGGTTGAGAGGAAGCCTCACGATGCGGCTCTGCTCAGCGATGGCCTGGAGGATGCTCTGGCGTATCCACCACACGGCATAGGAGATGAACTTGAACCCCCTCGTCTCATCAAATTTTTCCGCGGCCTTGATGAGCCCCAGGTTGCCCTCGTTGATGAGGTCGGGCAGACTCAGCCCTTTGTTCTGATATTGCTTTGCCACAGAGACAACGAAACGGAGGTTGGCCTTGGTCAACTTCTCCAGGGCTTTACGGTCACCCTTTCGGATGCGCTGAGCCAACTCCACTTCCTCTTCTACCGAGATGAGTTCTTCGTGCCCTATCTCCTGTAAATACTTGTCGAGAGAAGCGCTCTCCCGATTAGTAATAGATTGCGTGATTTTCAGTTGTCTCATGTAGCATGAAATTTAAAGTGACTGCAAATTTACAATATTTCCTACAAAACAACAAAGAAAAATTCAAATATTTGCTTTTTCGTCACTTTTCCTTTATCACTTTTCCTTTCTCAGTGATGTCTGTTATTATTTCAGCAAAGAGACACAGAGATACGGAGAAAAAAACTGTGTTCTCTGTATCTCTGTGTCTCAGTGTTGATTTTCTACCTGCAAAAAGGCGTTATCAGTCGTTGAGTTGCACGGCGAAGTATTTCTTCACACCTGCGGGGTTGAGGCCCTGGATGATGAGCACCGGCTCATCGCTGGTGGATGCCTCTTTCACCACGCGCTGCAAGTCGTCGAGGGTCTTCATCGCCTCATCGTTCACCTTGGTGATGATGAATCCCTTGGTGATGCCGGCGTCTTGCATCTTGCCCTTGCTCACCTTGATGACCTCGAGTCCGTAACTGATGTTGTGCTGCGACTTCTGTGCCGAACTGATTTCCTTCAGGTTCACACCCAGGACATCGAGGTCGGCTGTGCGCACCACGTCGGTGTTGCCTTGTGCGTTCTTCAGTTTGGCTGTCATCTCTTTCTTCGACTTGTCGCGCAGGATGCCTACCTTCACGGTGTCGCCGGGACGTTTGTTGGCGAGGATTTCCTGCAGTTCAGCCATCTTCGTCACCTTCTTTCCATCGATAGACACGATGACATCACCCTCTTGGATGCCGGCGGCCTTGGCAGCGCCATTGTCTTCCACCTTGCTCACATACACACCGTCGTTGGTGCCCAGGTCTACGTCGATGCCCTTGGCTTTCTGTGCGTCGATATAGTTGTGTACGTCTTGTCCTACGATAGCGAGGAGAGCCCTCTGCACGGTGCCATACTCACGCAGGTCGCTCACCACCTTGTTCATGATGGTAGTGGGGATGGCGAATCCATATCCTGAGTAACTGCCGGTCTGTGAGTAAAGCATGGCGTTGATGCCCACCAGTTCGCCGTTGGTGTTGACGAGTGCGCCACCGGAGTTTCCGGAGTTGATGGCAGCATCGGTCTGGATAAACGACTCCACACCATTGGCATACAGCGACCTGGCCTTGGCGCTCACGATACCTGCCGTGACGGTGGAGTTGAGGTTGAAGGGGTTGCCTACGGCGATGACCCATTCTCCCACCTTCAACTTGTCGGAATCACCGATGGGAAGGGTAGGCAGGTTCTTGCCGTCGATCTTGATGAGGGCGAGGTCGGTGGTCTTGTCGGTACCGATGATGCGGGCACCGAACTCCCTGTTGTCGTTGAGGGTGACGGTAATCTCGTCGGCACCGTCGACAACGTGGTTGTTGGTCACGATATATCCGTCGGCAGAGATGATGACACCCGAGCCGCTGGCCTCACGTGGCGGTGTCTGCACCTGTCGGCGTTGCCTGCCACCGCCGCTACCGGGGTTTCCGAAGAACCCGAATGGGTCGCTGAAGAAATCGTCCCAGGGGTCCTGGGTCTCTACGGTGCGTGTCTGTGAGTTGGTCCTCACCTTGATGTGAACTACTGCTGGCACGGCTTTCTCTGCCGCGTACGTCAGGTCTACTAATCCAGCGGGTTCTGCCGACCAGCCGCTCAGCGAGATGGTGAGCGCTGCGGCGCAAACCGCTGTCTTCAGAATGGTGTTGCTTTTAATCATCATAATGATAGTATTGAATTGTTGAATTGTTTCCGTAATAATGGATACAGATATCGCATCATTCACAATCGTAAGAGATGCAAAAATCGAGCCATTTCTATCATATTTGCTTGCAAAAATAGGAGCAAAAAATGTGAAATGGCTCTTTTTGTATAATATTTTGTCCTCTTTTAACACTAACAATCGCCATGTTAACGTAGCAAAGTTAGTTTTCAACAAAATTTTACTTTTTTTTATGACAATGAGCGCAGGAAGCGTAACTTCATAAACCTCAAACCTTAAATCTCAAATCTCAAATCTCAAACCTCCAACCTCCAACCTAAAAAGCATCCAAAAGGATGAATGCTGCCCAATAGTATGGGTCGTCGTAGATGGGCTTCTGGGCTGCTTTTCTGGCTCGTTTCTGCCGTGAGGAGATGGCGTGGCGGCGTGAGCGGTTGCCGTTGTCGGTGGGTGTCATCGTGCGCAGGTCGTGTTGTGCCTGCCGAAGCGCCTCGTGGGCATCCATACCCTGCAGCAAGTATCCGTAGAAGAACGACATCAACTGTCGTGTGGCCACGTCGTCGACTTTCCACAATGTCATCAGCAGACTCTTTGCCCCCGCCTTCTTCAGTCCTCGTTGCAGTCCGAATACCCCGTCGCCGGTAATCTTGCCCAGGGCTGTCTGGCAGGCAGAGAGAACGAGCAGATTAGTACTGCGCAGGTCGAGTACGGAGATTTCCTTTGCGGTGAGCACCCCGTTCTCGTGCTCCATCGTCTCCTCTTCGCCGGTGAGCGTCTCGTTGGCGCCGGCAAAGAGCAGTCCTGACCTGAGGAGCGCCTGGTCGGGTGCGTCCATCTCGTCATACATGGCGAGGAACGCCACTTTCCCGTTCAGCCCACCTTTCCTCACCTCGCTGTCGGTCCAGTAGAACCCATGTGTGGCGATGTGGATGATAGCGGGAGCGTGACCGGAGAGTTGCTTGAAAGCGGTTTCCGAGGCATCGGCGCCGATGTAGAGTGATGTAGGTATTTGTTGTTCGCTGAAGTTGCGTGCTATTTCCTCTGCCTCTTTCTTCGTTCCAGGCAGATATTTCGCCGCCCGTTTCTTCTTGTGTTGTCCGCTTTTTGTCGCGTCGTCGTAGGTGATGCCGCCGAAAACGACTATCGACGGATTCTCCTTCGGCTGTTGCCGTTGGAGCGCCAGTTCGCGTGTCGACGAGAGGCGGTAGAGGGTCCAGCGGTCGCCCACAAGTTCACCATTGTCCTCCCAGTGGGGCAGTGATTCGATGCCGATGTTGTAGAGTTCTCCTGCTGGAGAGAAATACACCCGTGTGGCCTTGTCGAGGTAGGGCGCGAGGGGTTGCCAGATGAGCCGTGAGAGTTGGCTGGTATTGTAGAGTTTGTTGGCCTCTATCGCTTTGATTTGGCTGGAGTTGGTGAGCGGTACCCATATGGGCTGTGTGGTCCTGGGGGGCATCACGAAAGCCCCGTATTGCTCGAGGCCGTTGTTGTCTTTGTAGCAGGCAAACTCTATGGCCACGTCTTGCGGCTTCAGATGTCTTACGACGTCTTGCCATCCTATGACCAGCGATTTGGTGTAGTTGCCGTAGGTCTTCGACCTTTTCACCAACCTTCGTTCCTGATGGGTGATGGCACGCTGCAGAGAGTCGATGTTCACATTGCGCTGGCTGGGGGGCAGTTCTTGCATCCTGATGAGCAAGGCCCTGTTGGCTTGCAGCGCCTGGTATGCACTGATCATCGTAGAGTCGCTGCTCTCCATGAGCAGGTTGGTCATTTCCAACTCGCTGTTCAGCAACAGTCCCTTGGCCAGCAGCGTGCCGTTGAGCGCGCTGCCCACCATGCTGGGGGTGGGGTGGGCTGAGGTAAGGAGCAGGAGGGTGTTGGTGAACCACGGTCTTACGCGGTGCCAGAATCTGTCGCGTTCCGACGGGGTGAGGTCGGCGAAGGTGTGCATCACGTTGGTGGTATAGCGCTCCGTGGCTTTCAGCGCATAGTAGTCGGCGGAGTCGGTTTGCTCGTTGGCGGTGAAATAGATGGCCATCTTGCACATCGAGTGGGCGTAGGAGATGTGGTTCTCGCCGAGCAGCCTAAGCCTGAGGTTCATCGCCAGGCGGCCGTAGTTGATGGCCTCCTCGGTGTTGCCGAGGGCGTAGTGGTAACTGGCGATATTGCTCACCGACTCAGCGTATTCGGGGTGGTTCTCGCCGAGCGCCTCAAGGCGTGTCTCCATGGCCTGTGTGCCATATCGCATGGCCTGTGCCAGGTCGCCCTTTTTCATGTAGTAGTCGGCGAGGTTGCTCAGTGTGGTGGCATAGATGGGATGTTTCTCACCGAGCAACTGTCGGCGCAGTTGCAATGCCTCTGTAGCCCGGCTGATGGCGTCGTCGTATTGTCCGAGATAATAATGGTATTTGGAGATGTTGTTGAGCGACTCCGCATAGTCGTTGCTCATCTCGCCTTTCACCCGTCGGCGGATGTCGAGGGCTTCCATGCCCAGGGTGAGCGCCTTCTCGTAGTTGCCCAGTCGTGAGTGGTATCCTGCGAGGTTGCTCACCGAGTTGGCATACTCCGTGCTCTCCTTGCCGAAGATGGCGGCGCGCAGTTGCATCGCGTCTCTTCCGAGACTCACCGCCTTGATGTAGTTTCCTGAGTAGGAATGGTAGCGGGCGATATTGTTGAGCGACTGCGCGTATTCCGCCGACAGCGTGCCGGCGAGTTGTTCACGCAACTGCAAGGCCTCTGTGCCCAGTCTGATGGCCCCGGCATAGTCGCCGAGGTGGGAATGGTAGCCGGCGAGGTCGGAGAGGCACTGCGCATACTCCATGGTGTGTGTGCCCGAATGTCTCTTCCATGCATCGAGGGCTTTCTCTCCGCATTCCATGGCCATGACATACTGTCCGTCGTCTGACAGCCTCTTGGCCCGCTCCATGAGTGTCTGTGGGTGGAGCGAGTCGGTTGGGGCCGACGTGACAGGCGACTGTGGCGATGCGTTGCTGCAGAGGCACCATGCCGCCAAGAGCAAGGCGATGATTCTTCGGATGGTCACTACTTCAGGTCGAGTTTGTCGATGACGTCTTTAGAGATATAGTCGGCAGGTGCCTTGAGGGTGGTGATGACCCACGACCGTGTGATTTCGTTCCAGTCTTGTCGCTGCACCACCTGCCAACTGCGTTCGAGCAGTCCGATATCTTTCTTTGTCATTTCCTTACGGCGTTTGTAGTCGGCCTTCCAGTTGGCACGGTATTGGTCGGTCACCTCACAACTCTCCTTGATGTCGATAGCGAGTTTATACTCACCGGTTCCCCAGCAGTCCTTGAAGTTGTCTTTCTCGTCGCGGAATCCCATATATGAGCGGGGCACGATAAAGCATTCGCCGGAAACTTTGTAGCGGGGCGCGTCGTCACCGTGGCGTACGTAGCGCAGGAACCCGTCGCTGTCGAGGAGGTCGGGCGAGACGGGGATGTTGATTCTGAAGGCTCCCAGCACCTGGTCTTTCTGCAACTGCACGATTTCATTCATCCACGACGACGACAGTTCGAGTTCCATGGCCAGCGTGAAGTTCTTGCGTTCGTCGAAAGAGTAGGGGATGCTGAGTTGGGTGTTGGGGAGGTTGGAGTGTTCCGGACTGAGGATGAGCGTGTCGAGCACCAGTTCGAACTTCGAGTGGTTGATGATGCGGTAGAGTTTGGTGCGGTCGATGTGGAACGACGCGTAGAAGAGGGTGTCGTCACCTTCCACCCTCATGCATCCTATGCCGTCGAAGCGCATGCCCTTGGGGTCCATGGCACCATCGAGTGAAGGGGCATCGTAGAAGTCGCTCATCTCCGACACCGTGGTGATTTTTGTCTGGAATACATTTTCTTTCATCACCGCCTCTTCCCATTCCTTCTTATGTCGGGAGTTCTTGGTGAGGAGCGAACCGATGGCGTTGACGCCCATGTCGATGAAGGCGCTGACGTATCCTCCGGCGATGCCTTTCACGGCTCCTGCCCCGGCAGAGAAGAGGTCGCCGAGGTATCCGCGTGAACTGTCGCGCTCGTCGTTGAGTTTGCTGAGTTCGCTTCCCAACTCATCGCTGGTGTATACGAAGGTTTTGTAGGTGACGGCCTGTGCCTTTGCGCCCAGTGTGCATACGCAAGAGAGGATGAGGGCAATGGCTGTCTGTCTGAGTCGTTTATTCCCACGCCATGAAAGTGGAAAAGAAGTGGTTAATGATGTCATTCGGATAAGTATTTTTGTGAAGGATTGATATTCGATTTGCAAAGATAGTGAAAGCCGAGCGGAATATGAAACAAAAGACGAAGTTTTTTGTTTCTATTCCCGAGTAACGAATTGGGCAACACACAAAATGAAGCCCCGAATAACAATTTTGCCAAGCCTTCGGCTTGGGGGTCACAACAACCCCAACCCCTTCTTGCCCTAAGAAGGGGCTTCTACCCCATCCCAAGGCCCTTCCCCTCTCCAGGGGAAGGGATGCAACCGCTCGCATCCGCTCGCTCGGTCACTAAGGTATCCGCGACCCATCAAAGAGTCGCGGGGAGATTCCCTACGCAACAGAGTTGCGATTGTTGGTGTTCGCTCCGCTCACCTCAATGCGAAAAACCATCCAGTTTTGGTTCTTGTCGCGATTGTTTGTGCGGGCTACGCCCGCGTTTGCTCTAACTTTGTTATATGGAAGGCGCAGCCTATCTTTGCCGCGCAGCGGCAAAGATAGTGCAAACCGAGAGAAAAGCCTGTCCGACCGCAAAAAATAACATAAACCCCGAAAGTGGGGAAAGACTTTCGGGGTTCATGATTCCAAATCAAATGGCTTATGCTTTAATACTTTAATATCAGATATTGGAAGGGAGAAAGGACAATACTCTTCTCTAATTTGATGTCTTTGTCGGTCATCATGTCTTTTGCTCCATGACCAATCCATTTTTTAGGGTTCTGAGCCGTCTTCTCCTCATTACGTACATTGACAAGCACGAGGAAACGCTCTTTACCGTCAGTCTTTTCAAACACCAATACATCAGGGTCAGCGTAGGTGGTCAACTCACCTTTCCGCAGCGCAGGATGCTCATTGTATAGACCAATCAGTTTTTTGTATTCCTGATAAATCTCGGGCTTGGCGCTCCAGTCTACCGGAACATACTTGAAGAAATTGATAGGTTCGGGATAGCCTACCTCCTGCGAACCATAGATGAGCGCGCCACCATGTGGGAAAATGCTGGCCACATAGGCTGCCATGGCTCCGCGGTCGTTGGTGAACTGAACACAAGGCTCTTTCTCGGTGGCATGGTCGTGGTTGGTGGTGAAGCGGAGTTTTACCTTCCCGGCAGGCAGACTGTCGTATTCAGCCTTGTCGGCTGCTATCAGGTCTGATGCGGGTGCGCCATCAAATACTTTTACCAATGAGTCCTTGTAATCCCATCCATAGTTCATGTCGAAACCGCCAATGGTGAAGTTATCCGGACGCTTGCCTTCTGCCAACATCACAATCTTCCGTTTGCCGGCAGCAGCACGGAGTTGGTCGATAGCATCTTTCCAGAAGTCGGCAGGCACACCATCCGCCACATCGCAACGGAAACCATCGATGCCTACATCGACAATCCAGAACTTCATGGCGTCGATCATGGCCTTCCTCATGTCCTCATTATCATAATTCAGGTCTGCCACATCATACCATTCCCAGGGGCGGGGATGAATGATGGTGTCGGTCTTTTCATCGTGGGTATACCAGTCGGGATGTTCTTTAACCCAGGGATGGTCCCATGCGGTGTGATTGGCCACCCAGTCGAGAATAATGCCCATGCCTTTCTCATGACAAGTATTGGTAAGATTCTTAAAGTCATCGATGGTGCCGAATTCCGGGGCGATGGCCTTGTAGTCGCTGATGCAGTAGGGCGAGTTCTTCCCTTTTTCTATGCCGATGGGATAGATGGGCATCACCCATATCACATTCACACCCAGATCGCGGATAGAGTCAATACGGCTGGCTACCGCATTGAGAGAGTTTTCGGAAGCGAACACACGGGGGTTCACCTGATACATGGCAATGTCTGCAACTGCCGGCATTTCAAAAGCAGCATCATTTTCCTTTGGTGGCTCACAGGATACGGCAATTGCTAAAATGAAGATGGATAAAAGAAGTTTTTTCATAAAAATAGAACATAAAAATATCGATTACAAAAATAAGGGAAAAAACAACTGCAGATTTTCAAATCGCAATAAATCTGATTGTTACCTTGTGCAAACGATTGAACAGAGAGACGCGAAAATGCATATGATGCAATAAGTAAAAATACCACTTGATTGTCTCAACCATTTACCGCAAACTTCAGAACTCTTTTCTATTTGCTGTAGTTGAGTTAAAAAGAGCATAGAATATGTTTGCAGAATCCAAAAAAATATTATATTTGCAGCGCAAGAATTCTAAACCATTTTACAATATGAAAAGATTATCACTGGCTATTGCCTTGCTGTGCTCTGCTATGATGCTGTCGGCACAGGAAACCATCAAAGTCAACTATCAAGGAGCAAGACCCACCATCAGCGACTTTGCTTGGGCTTTACTTTCCAATTATGTTTGGAACGAAGAAGATGACGTTCTCGATGAATCGACAAACGCAGCCAAGCAGGCTTGGACAAATTATCGCAAGGGTATTCCGCTCGAAGAGGGTGATAAGATTACCGTCGACCAGAAAAACGGATACGCCGTCTATGAGTCTTGTGATGGGAATGATTGTTTGATCGTGGAGATGTGCTATTGGAACGAGTCCGACCAGAAGCACAAACTATTTGCCTACAATGTGAAATGCTATAGGGATGGTGCTTATTCACCAGGCCAGTTTGACGGTCTCCTTTTCTACCGCTACAACAATGCCACGAAGAAGATGACTTCTTGTGAGGCTCCTGGCTTTGAGGTGGAGTTTGGTACTGAAGACGGCGCCTGGGTCTGCTACGATCTGCCGCGTGTCGGCAAAGACATCATTTACACAGAGTGGAAAGATAACAAGAAGAAGAGGCAGAAGACTCTGAAATGGAATGGACGCAAGTTCAGTTTCTGAGTTTCAACCGCTTCATTGTCACAACCATTTGCAGTTGAGCCTTGACGGCTTTGTAAATATCTCCTAACATTCCTAACATTCCTGACATTCCTGACATTCCTGAAATCCTGTCATTTTTCCCTGACATCAGATAATATTTGGTGTGGGATATCGTTATTTTAGAAAAAGACATACATGAAGAAGTATTTTGTTTTGTTAGTGATGGCCTTGTTCGTCTCGTCGGCGATGAAAGGTCAGGAACGAGTGGGAACATTCTCGCTGATACCGAAAATCGGCGTTAGTTTGGCCAATTTGTCGGGTGAGGAGATATATTATAATAATGCGGAAATTCCTGCCAAAGGGAAATACAATGCCCGGTTTGTGGGAGGCGCGGAAGCCGTATACCAGATGCTGCCCATGACAAGCATATCTATCGGAGTGGGCTACGTACAGCAGGGATGCCGGTTCTCTGACTTTGAGGTTGGCAACCCCGAGACCATTTCGGAGAATTGGGACGATGGTCGCTCCAAGTTGGACTATATCCAGTGTCCGCTCACCATCAACCAGTATATAGCGGATGGACTGGCCGTGAAGGCAGGTATCCAATTGGGGTTCCTCCTCAATTCGGACTACTCTTTTTCGCTCACCCCCATCAAGCATTTTCCTGATGGCTCGATAGAGTATGGAAAGACCGAGGACATGACGATAGACCAAAAAGACGTGATGCGCTCAGTGGATGTCTCCATCCCCGTAGGACTTTCGTATGAGTATCTCAATGTGGTGCTCGATGCCCGTTATCATTTCAGCCTGACTGATATCTATAAGGACAAGTCGTGGCCTTCAGAGAAAAACAAAGTGTTCACTATCACCGTGGGATATAAGTTCAATCTCTAGAAAGAGAGGTAAAGGCCAAATATAAATATATCGACCTCATCATCGATATTGTCACTTCGCTCGTTGAAGAATTACACGAATTGCACGAATAAGTAGATAACTGTTCGTGCAATTCGTGTTTGTTAGCATATCGCCATTCCCTATATTCCCTATATTCCCGTCTTTCCTAATATTTCTGTCATTCCAGTCATTCCTGCCATTCCTGATATTTCCGCCATTCTTGATATTCAAGGTGTAATGTTAAAAAAGTTTAACAACGTTAATTTTGGGGACGGCTTTGTACTACTTAAGAAAGTTTTTTCTATATTTGCAAAAAGTAATTCAAATAAAGGCAAATCTTTTATGGAACATTATCATGCTGCAATTATTCAGACAATTCAATTCCGTCAATATTTGCGGCGATTGGTATTGGCTTAAACCATGCCTCACGAATGTATTTTTATACAAAACTGACGATAAAAATTTAAAATATTATACCTATGGAAAGAAAGATTTACAACAAACCATTCATGGTGAGAGAGCAGTTCTTGCCTCAGGATTTTGTGGCAGCGTGTACTGTATTTCTACCTGTAGAAAAAGTAGGGACTGATTTTTGGATTGATTTAGTTCATAGTGATGGTTATAACTATACTATAGGACCTGATGGTAAAGCAGATGAACAAAATGTAGAGCATTGCTTACAAGGCAGTACTGCACCTACCAATGTATATTTTCATAATGTTTGGTATCAGAACATGACATTATATAGAAAGGAGGTTACCTCACATGATTCAGGAAGAACACTTTATTCCGATACACATTATTTTACTCCTTTATCTGGTTTTTCAAATGTTGCCATTTATGTTGGTAGTGGTAGACATATGTGGATCTTTAATGGAAACGATGGATTAAAGCCAGACAATCCACAGTTCTATCCAACAACCAATAAGACTTTTTCATGATATAATTATCATCTGATAAATAAGTATTTCAGTTGTAGTTTGGGTGTACTTTTGCTCTGCAATAGTACACTCAATTACAACTGTTTTTATTTTTGGTTCGATATTTTATTTCCATCAAGATGAATTTGGGCATCTTGAAACGAGGGCTTACTTTTTCCTGGCCCTGAAATAGAGCATGGCTCCCTCCACATGGAAATCGATGATGTCATAATATGGCTCCAGGCGCCGACGCACATCGCTGGCCGTGTCGAAAGGTGGTGTAAACCATCCCATGCGTGTCATCACGGTCTTGGCGAGACAGTCGGCAACCTTCTGCTCTCCTGCTATATAGAAACAAGCCAACAGTTCTCCGCTAGGTTTCAACGTGCGCAGAATTTCTGAGTATGCCTTGTCTTTATCGGGGAACACATGCAGTCCGTTCATGCAAAGCACGATGTCGAACGAACCATCCTTGAAAGGCAACGCGCCCACGTCGCCCTGTAACGTCTTGATATTGGAAATGCCCGCTTCACGAAACCTGTATGCTGCTTGCTCGAGCATGTCATGGCTATAGTCTAGACAGGTGATGTCGGCTTGCTTCATCCTGCCATACTTCTCGGCAGTGAATACAGCCGTTCCCACGGGCACGTCGAGCATGCTGCCCTTGAAGTCATCTGGAATCCATCCCAGCACCCTGCGGGCAATCTCGTTGTCATCTACACCGCCCCAAAGCAACCTGAAATACAACTTGCTCCACCACTTGCCTTGCGTGATGGCATCATCATAGAAACTCTTGCTGAACTTGTACGAATTCTTAATCTTGTCTTTCTTCATCTTTTTCTTTTTTTTTGTTTCCGGGTGCAAAGGTAAGGAATATTCATTGCAACTCAGTTGCAAAGTTTGGAACCGCTCTTAGAATCCCTTCTTAGGTTTCCGAACCCTATCTTTACTAAAAGGTGGCAGATCGTCACCGACATGCCACCCACTTCGTTAATAAATCTATGAAATACGTACCTATAATACTTGTCTTCGCGGTTGCAAAGTTATGGTGAAAAAAAGAAATAGACAATACCTAAAAATGAGTGTTTTTATGAGAAAATGGTATATTCACTGAACAAGACAACTTAAGAGCCAATCCAGGAGCAACATAATAGTTGGCCTTTCATACACATCAGTCTACAGACTTGTCATTCAAGGATAGATGCTTCAAGGACGAAGAATTCATAGACTGCCCCCTTGGTTCCCAATGAATTTTTTGCCTAGTATGAGAAATCCCTCTGGCCATAGCCTTCGCGGATGGGGCATCTCACTGCTCTTGGCACAGATAGCCCCCTCACGTGCCGATGAAATCTTCAGCCGTGGCTGGGACTACTGCAACAGCCGTGTTATCGTGGGTGCCCACTGGCAGAGTGATGTTGATGCCAGCCGTACTGCTGCCAGCATCGGCTTCTGTGCTTTGCAGGGTAGTGAAGCCTTCATCGCACAGATGAAGAAGGCACAGCAGGAGTATCAGGAGAAGACCGGCAGTGCGGGCATGCGCACGGTCGTTGCTCCCGACAATCAGTCGTCTGCCCGTATCTACCGCATCGATGGCACAGCCGTTGACGAGAACGCTCACGGTATCATTGTTGAGGAAGGAAAGAAAATAGTGAAACCATGAGGTGGTCACTCAATTAGTAATCAAGGAGGCAGTCGGAAGATTGCTTATAAGAGAACGATTAAAAATGGCGCAGAATCACACATTCCGCGCCTTTTTTAATGTAAAACTATTGAATTGCGTTACTTCCATTTGACCAGCAGGTCGGTGAGAGGCTTGGCGGTTTCCGAGGCAATCTTGTCGATAAACTGCTGTGCCTCTTTCTCGTCATAAGGCTCTCCGAGGTCATTGGTGAAGGTCTTTTTCCCGTCCTTCTCTGTCACGGTGAACAGTTGATTGAAGCCCTCATGATCTGTCTTCTCATAATAGGTGGTCTTTTCGCTGTCCTTGATCACCAGCGCATCACCCTGGAATGATAGTTCCTGTCCTTCGCAGACGGGCACTCCGTCAAAATTGTCGATGTCTTTCATGTCTTTGTAGAAAGAGAGGAGCAGTCCGTCCTTACCGTCTTCAGAAATCAGGAAGACATAGTCGCCGGCAAGAGCGTAGTGGGCGATTGGCTTATCCTCGCCGATAGACATCTCCCACAGTGCTTGAATGTCCTCCAGGTGCGCCTGGATATTGCTCTCTGCCGCAGACACAAGGGCAGTGTCGGGTGCTGCATAGGCGGGTTGATCACTGGGTTGGGCTTTCTCCGGGGCTTTGTTGGTGCAGGAAACAAATACCAGGCCCAAAGCCATCATGGAAAACAAAACGGTTTTTACGAATACTTTTTTCATTGTTTTTATGGATTGATGATATTGGCTGAAAGAATACGAAGAATTAGTTACAAAGATATGTAAAGAATCGTTTTCTTGCATATAAAATGCACATGCTTTTGTCTTTATTTTTCCATAATTCACATTATTTAACCGAATGAATCCTACACCCGAAGAATGCTGCGGTTCGGAAAAACCAAATATATATTTGGTTTTTCCCTCACCTTGCACTACCTTTGCCGCTGCGCGGCGAAGGTAGGCTGCACCTCGGGAATAGAAACAAAAAACTTTGTCTTTTGTTTCGTATTCCGCTCGGTTTGCACTACCTTTGGCTTCGCCGAAGGTAAGCTTCGGCTCGGAAAAGAAAACAAAAACTTTGTTATTTGTTTTGCTTTTCCCTCGCCTTGCACTACTTTGCCGCTGCGCGGCGAAGGTAGGCTGCACCTCGGGAATAGAAACAAAAAACTTTGTCTTTTGTTTCGTATTCCGCTCGGTTTGCACTACCTTTGGCTTCGCCGAAGGTAGGCTGCGGCTCGGAAAAGAAAACAAAAACTTTGTTATTTGTTTTGCTTTTCCCTCGCCTTGCACTACCTTTGCACTATCTTTTATGGTGCCGGTCTATCAAAGGCACCTTTTGGCTACTTAACACCACCGACTATGAGAAGAAACAATATCCTTAGCATGTGTCTCGCTTCTTGCTTGGCCATGCTCTCCACTGGCGCCATGGCACAGGCCCTTTATACCACCGATGCCCGCGATACCTACCAGGTGGGCGAGACAGTGTCGATTAAGTATGAAGGCGCACAGGCCGGCGACCGTATCATCATCTACCACAACCTCTCCATCCTGCCTCTGGCAGAAGCCCTCGACGTGGTACAGGCCGAAGGGGTGTATGATGTGCCCCCCGTGCTGCAACCAGGCAATTACACCGCGCTCCTCGCCAGGGGAGCGAGCGCATTGGCACGCCTCGACTTCCGTATGGCCGACTTGTCGATAGAGGCACCCCGTCGCATTATGGTGCTCTCCGACATCCATGTGATGAGTCCCGACCTTGTGATCGACCCATCGAGTGAGGCCTTCGCGAAGATGACGGCAGGCGACAGGAAACTGCTGAAATACAGTTACGAGATATTCCAGACCTACTGCGACACTATCCGCGCCCTCAGGCCCGACCTCGTGCTCATTGCCGGCGACCTCACCAAGGATGGCGAACTGCTCAGCCATCAGGCAGTGGCTGCCGGACTGAAGCAGTTGCTCGATGAGGGCATCCCCACACTCGTCGTTCCCGGCAACCATGACATAGAGTGCAAGATGGGAAGGGTGTACGACTACGACGGGTCGCACGCGGCAGAAAACATCACCATAGAGCAGTTTGCCGAAATCTACCACGACTTCGGCTATGACGGCACGACGGAGCGCGACCCCAATTCGCTCTCCTATGCCTGCGAGCCGTTCCCCGGTCTTGTACTCATCTGCATCGACGACAGCCGCACCCCGTCGAAGGGCGATACGGGCTATGGCGAGGCAGAGTTCGGGCGCATCATACAGCCCACCCTCGACTGGGTGATAGAGAAGGCCGATGAGGCAGCGAAACAGAATAAGAGGGTGCTGGCAATGATGCACCACCAGATGCTGGAGCATTTCAACGGTCAGTTGTCGTTCTTCGAGTCGGCGGTGACGGAGCATGGCGACAGCATCGCCCGCATCTTCGCTGCCCACGGCATCAAGGCTGTGATGACAGGGCACATGCACGTGCCCAATGTGGCTAAGATGTGGAGCGTCGACAGGCAAGACTCCATCTACGACATCAACTCGGCTTCTACCATCTCTTATCCCAGTCAATACAGGATGTTGCTCTTCGACGATAACCTGACGCGGATGGACGTGGTGACACGGACGGTGAACAGCACCCCCTCGCTGGCAAATCTCCAACTTGCCGCCCGCGAACAGATACGTGTCACGCTGCCCGAGACCGTGAGGAGACTCACCACCACCTACCGTGCCACACTCGACCAGATGCTGCAGCAGTTCAGCGGCATACCTGAGTTCGACAATGCCATCAGCGACATCCCCTCCGACAACGACGAGTTGGCTGCCCTTGCCTACGAGGCGTTTGGCAATACCTTGGAAAAGGTGGTCTTCACCTCGGCAGAGGGCAACGAGAACCTGAAGGGCGCCGCCGAAGTGATACTCCAGCAACTGAAGACAGACTGTGCGAAGGCCTGCGACCTCATCTTCGACAACCAGAACGCAGATACGCGCGCCTTCCTCACCACCATCCTTCAACTGATGGTCATGGAGAAGGCAGAGCCGATGGTGAAGAGTATGCTGAGCGACGTGTCGTTCCTCGGCACAGCCGACGAGAACCAGACCGACGACCTCTACCTTACCATCCGCCTCACCGACGAGCAGAGTGGCATCCATGCCATATCACGCGACGAGGAGAATGCCTCCGCCACGGTCTATACCATCACCGGCATGCCCGTCTCCGGCAACACCTCTTCGCTGCCCAAGGGCATCTACGTGAAGCACCAGGGAAACAGCGTGAAGAAGGTATTGGTGAAATGAGATTTGAGGTTTGAGATTTGAGGTTTATCATGCTTGGCATGATGAACATCGGCGGCGCCTCGGCAGAGTGGAATTGTTTTCCCTCTGCCGAGGCGCTGCTGATGTTTTAGGTTGGAGATTTACCGTATGTCGCTATATTGTCGCGACCACCAAGGGTGTCCCGTATGTCGCTATATCATAGCGACCACCAAGAGTGTCCCGTATGTCGCTATATCATAGCGACCAAAAGATGAAAACTGGGGGAGCGGAGGCTTGGCATAGTTGTTATTCCGACTTGTTGAGTATGATATTGATGATGTCCGTCACGTCAGAGATGTTGATGAGACCATCGCCGTTGGCATCGGCATGCTTGGTGTTGAACGGATTGGGACTGTTGCTGAGGATGTAACTGATGATGGCCGAGACATCAGAGATGTTGATGAGGCCGTTATTGTCCACGTCGCCCAGAAGGTTGTTGTCTACAATTTTGAATTTCGACCGTCCTATCATGGTGAAACTTCCGTTGGAGTCGACGCCGAGGAGGTCGGTCATATACCATCCCGGCTCCAACTTGTTGCCGAAATTGAAGGTCAGGGTAGATGTCTTGCCAGCTTTCACGGTGATAAACTGTGCGTCATCGCGGACAGCATGCCAAAGATAGTGCAAAATGAAATAAAATGCAAAAGAATCAGAGATTATTCTGCATTTTCTGGTAATGGTTTGGATTTCACTTTGCACGTCGCCCGCTGGTTCTCGCCGCAGGCGACTGAATAAAGGCCTTATTTCCGTTTCAAAACGGCGGCCTTGGTTTGTTTCTTGCCGTTCTCCTCGAAGGTGACGTCGCCGCTGAAGTCGTTCTCCACACGGGTGAGTTCGATGAGCACACGCAGCGTCTCGATGCTGTCGCGCTTCTGCGACCCGGTGAGGGTAATGTTGTCGCCGAGATACCCTTCCACCTTCACTGAGCGGCTGCCCCACTTGAAGGTTCCTGTGAGGTCGTCGAGTTCATTGCCGTGATGAAGGTCAAGAGAGGCGGTGTCGGCCCCAACCTTGCCAACGAGCACGAAATGTGACCGTTCATAGACCCGCCTCAGGCTGTCGACCCGCCTCAGACTGTCGGCTTTTCGGATATTCAACTGTCGCTGTCGCTCCAGCGAGTCTTTCTGTGCGGAGAGCAGCGAGTCGGTGCGCTTGCGTGCTATCTCAGTGCTTTCACGGAGCATCTGTTCACTCTTATTTTCGCCGCACGATGCCCACACGGTGAGGACAAAGAGTGCTGCCAGGACATGGAATGTAAATTTTCTCATATTCTTTGATTTCCAATCTAAATGTCGAATTTCATCTTTTGGCCGCGACGAAATCGCGACCTACGGTAAACCTCAAACCTCCAACATCAAACCTCAAACCTCAAATCTCAAATCTCAAATCTCAAATCTCAAATCTCAAACCTCAAACTCTCATTCCCATCCCATCAGTTGCTGGAGGAATGTGGTGAGTTCTTCGCCCATAAGTGCTTGGCGCTGCAGAGAGGGATGGCCTTGTGAGCCCATACCCAGCGAACCGTCGTCGGGTGTGAAGTCCATGCGGTAGACCTCGTGGTCGCCCCGGCTTGCGGCATCAGCGATGGCGGCATCTTGTGCCGCCTGGATGTCGGTAAGCCTTTTCGACACCGGTATAGCCCCGATGAGGTATACGATTTTCGCCTGTGGATAGTAGTTGCGCAGCGTCTTCGTAAACGCCTTGAAGGCTTCGGTGAGGCGTGTCGTGTCGTATTTCCCCACAGAGGTGTCGTTGCAGCCCAGGTTCACGCACACCACGTCGGGCTGGAAGAGCGAGAAGTCCCATTGCTCCCCTTGTGTGGTGTAGAATGTGTGCGGGTAGACATTGGGCATGATTTGCTCGGGAATCTTCCCTGCATAGTTGCGGTAGAGTCCGATGCCGCTGCGTGCGCATACCTGGCATTGCGCGCCGAGGTTGCGTGCGGCGATGGCGGCATAGGTGTAGTAGAAGTTCTGCTTGCTGAAGAGAAAGGTTTTCTCCGTGCCGTCGCCCTCGATGCCATAGCCGCAGGTGATGGAGTTGCCGATGAACTCGATGCGGCGGTCGGGCAGGGTGGGGCGTTCGCCCAGTGAGCATCCGTCGTCGAGGAGCAGGCCATAGAACGTGGGTTTCTTGCCATGCCCCTCAATGATATAGGTGAGAGTGAGCGAATGCTCTCCCTCCGGCAGGCCGTTGGCGAGCCGTGTGATGCCGTCGCCTTTCATCACTTGCACCTTGTGTGGTGCGATATCGTCCACCTCGACCATGAAATAGCCGCAGTCGGAGCTGGTCTTCATCGCTGCCGAGGTGCCCGAGAACGTGCAGCGTATCTGCACACCGGGGTAGGTCCATGCCACTGCCCCCGGCCGGTAGGTATGGCTCACCCTTCCTACATAGGCGAATCCTGATGCCGTGGCAGGCACCAGTTGCGACGCGCCGGCATGGATGGCCATGATCATGGCAACCAGCAGCAGTATTTTCCGGGAAACTGTCATTGCTTTGTTTGGCGATTTAGAATTGGGTGTAGATGAACGGCTGTATGTCGTTCTGCCTGTAGTTGACCACCACTTGCAGAATGACGATGAGGAGGATAATCTTAAACATGATGGGGGTGTTCACATACCATTCCTTCAGTTTGTCGAGATGCTTCTGGCGGATGGCATGCAAGGCGAAACCGAGCACCACGAATACGGTCCATGCCGTGCGTGTCTCTACGAACGGCGCGAGGTATGCCAGGCTGAAGTCGCTGAAGATGCGCCCGATGATGGTGAATGCCGTGTTGAGGTCGGCAGAGCGGAAGAATACCCAGGTGAGGCAGATATATAGAAAGGTGAGCAGGAAGGAGCCCAGCCTCACATACCAACTGTTGGGTATGGGGTCGAGCCATCGCTTGCAGAACTTGTGTATCACCAGACCTATGCCGTGGAGTGCTCCCCAGATGACGAACATCCACGATGCCCCATGCCACAGTCCTGCCACCAGCATGGTGATGAAGTTGTTGACGTAGGTGCGTACCTTCCCGCAGCGGTTGCCGCCGAGGGGGATGTAGACATAGTCGCGGAACCAGGTGGAGAGGGAGATGTGCCACCGGTGCCAGAATTCCTGCAGGTTGAGCGACTGGTAGGGGAACCGGAAGTTCTCTTTCAACTCGATGCCCAGGAGCGAGGCCAGTCCGATGCTGATGTCGCTGTAGCCGGAGAAGTCGCAGTAAATCTGCAAGGTGTATCCCAGCACGCCCATGGCGTTCTCGAAGCCCGAGTAGGCGGTGGGGTCGTCGAAAATCCAGTTGTTGTATTGCGCGATATAGTCGGCAATGAGCGCTTTCTTCAGCAGTCCGCTCATGATGAGCCACAGTCCGTTATACACCTGGGTGTCGCCGATGTGGTAGCGATGCTTGATTTGCGGGATGAGTGTCTCGGCGCGGGTGATGGGGCCTGCCATGAGCAGGGGGAAGAAGGTGAGGTAGAACGTGTATTCGAGCAGGCTCGTCTCTGTGGTGAACCTCCCCTTGTATACGTCGACGGTGTAACTGATGGCCTGGAATGTGTAGAACGATATTCCCACAGGCAGGATGATGGCCAGTGGCGAGAAGTTGGAGCGGGTGAGTTCGTTGAGAATCTCGATGAAGAAATTGGTGTACTTGTAGTAGAGCAGCGGCAGCAGTTCCACTGCCACGGTGAGCCACATCAGTCCTTTGCGCCGAGGCCCTTCCCACTCGTCCATCTTGCGTGTGAGGTAGTACGACAGCAGCACGGTGGCGGGCAGCAGGAGCATCAGCACCCCGTTGGCCTTGTAGGCGAAGAACAGGCTGAACGCCACCACGTAGGCAAGCATGAGGGTCTTGAAGGAGTGGCGTATGGCGATGTAGAGCCCGAAAAAAGGTACGAAGGCCACGGCGAAAGGCAACGACACAAGCGACCACGCTTTGTCGGGAGTCGTGAAAAAATGGATGAGTTGGTCGAACATTGCCCTTCGTGTTGTGGGTTATACTTGTGGTAGCGCGATGGGCTTCTTTGGGCGACGGCCCTTGTCTTTCACTTGCATCACCTCGATGTGCTCGATGTTGTACGACTGCTTGCAGTCGGGCACGGTGAGTACCACGGGATGGACACAACTGTCGCTGTTCATCCATTCCGCCACCTTGTCCATCCACACACGGGCACCGCTCGTGGTGGGGTGCAGATGGTCGTTGCGGCGCTCCATCTCCAGATGCCGTGAGTCGAAGAACGACTTGGGCCCGAACACCTTCGCTATCTCTTCGTTCAGTCCGGCATCAGGCTTGGTGTTGGGAGGGCCGATGAAGATGCAGGGCAAATCGCCCACCTTCGCCTTCATCTTGCGGAGGTTGTCGTTGATGGCCTTCACGTTCTTCGACGACAGTTCGTTGCTGCCCATGCAGAAGATGACATACGTGGGGTCAACCTCCTCGATGTAGTAGTCGAGGGTGAGGCCGCTCCATCCTATAGTGGTGCTGCCATACCACGTCACGGCATACATCGTGTCGCCGCTCTCGCGGCAGATGTCGAAGAAACGGTATGCCATCGGCTCCACCATGGAGTCGCCCACGAAGAGGAAGCGCTGTGGGGTGGAGTCGGGCTCCACCACTTCTTCTATCGGTTCGATGGCGAGGGTGTCGGTATCGGAGGTATCAGCCCAGTATTTCTCCAGGTCGATCTTCTTGAGCAACTGGTGGGCGAAAGTCACGCCAACACTCGACTTGGCATAGAAGAAGAGGACCAGGAAAGCCACAAAAAAAATGATGAGAGCCTTTATCTGAGAATTCATATGGTGTAATGCGTCTTAGTCTTGATGAATGAAGAGTCGTGACACGGGGCAGAGAGTGCCAGTCACGAATCGGTCTGCAAAATTACATCATTCTCTCGTAATAGACAAATAAACTCCGATTATTTTTGGGCGTGTGCCATGTTTTTGCTATCTTTGCCTCGGCTCTTTGCGGCGGCATCCACGACAGGCCGTGCTGCGGCAGAAGAAGGGCACGCTGATGGCGTGCCGCACGATATTGTTTAACCACAAACACACTATGATAGAATCATCCACCCCCATCCCCTCAGTAGATGCCGTGCTGCGTATCTTCAGGCGGCTCAACGACATTCCACGTCCCTCTCACCATGAGGAGCGTGTGGCCGACTTCCTCTGCCAGTACGCCGAGCGTCTCGGTCTTGCTTACCGTCGCGACAACAACAACTGCGTGGTCATCAGCAAGCCTGCCACGCCAGGCCATGAGAATGCCACCCCCGTGGCAGTGCTCAACCACATGGACATGGTGTGCGTGGGCATGGAGAAACCCACAGAGCAGGCTGTGGTGCCCTATGAAGACAATGGATGGCTGAAAGCCAGGGGCACGTCGCTGGGTGCCGACAACGGCATCGGTCTGTCGATGGCCTTGGCGGTGCTGGCCGACGACAGCATCGTGCATGGTCCGCTCGAGGTCATCACCACCACCAACGAGGAAGACGGCATGAGTGGTGCCGCTGGCCTCTCCAGCGACTTCCTCCGCGCACGGAAAGTCATCAACCTCGATTCTGAGGACTACGACACCATCACCACCGGTGCTGCGGGTGCCTATCTGCAGATGCACCGTCTGCCGGCGCCGTTGCAGAAGGCTCCCGAAGGCAAGAGGCGCTGGTTCCGCATCTCCATAGAGGGCGGAAAGGGCGGCCACTCCGGTGTCGACATCAACAAGGGCAGGGCAAGTGCGGTGGTAGTGGCATGGGCTGTGCTCGCCGCTATATACAACGAATACGACGTGGAACTGGCCGACATCAGGGTAGGGGAGGCCAACGCCTCCATCGCCTCGAGTGCCGAGATGATTATCACCGTTCCCTCTGGCGAAGCCGCCGAATTCGTGAAGAGTCAGGAAGAGATGCTCAATGGTTGGCTCAAGGAGGAGTATGGCAGCAACGAACCCACCATGCACTGCACGATAGAGAAGGTGGAAGCACGCAAGACCATCCTCCCCACCGAGGCGTTCGAGGCACTGATGACTTGTCTCGAACAGATACCGCAAGGCGTGGTGAAGATGAGTGAGACAATGGCCGACACCGTGGAGACATCCAACAACGTCGGACGAATCTTCGTCGACGACGGACACCTCGTCGTCACTACCCACACCAGGAGTTTCGTCTACGACGACATGGTGGCGCTGGGAAAGGAAATCGCCGAGGTCTTCGCCCAGGAGGGCGGCACCTCTGAACTGGTGATGGCTGCCCCTGCCTGGCAGGAGAAGCAGGACTCCGACTTCCTCCGCCTCACTTCCGACACCTTCGACGAAGTGCTCGGCTGGCGGCCGCGGATGGTGGCGATGCACTTCGTACTCGAGGCAGGCTATTTCGTAAAGACCTATCCCGGCATAGAGATTGCGTGCATCGGACCGCGCATCATCGAGCCACACTCCACCGCCGAAAGGGTGGAACTCTCCACCGTCGGCGACATCTGGAAGGTGTTTGTCACGCTTCTCGGCAAGATGGCGTGAGTATCTTCAACTCTCCCCCTTAAAAACTCCTCAAAAAAATATCATGAACGAAAACGTAAAGAGAATCGTCCTCACCGGAGGGCCTTGCGCAGGGAAGACCACCGCGCTCGTACAGGTCATCGAGCATTTCTCCAGCCTCGGTTACAAAGTGTTTACCATCCCCGAAGTGCCCACGCTGTTCTCTCAGGCGGGTATGAACTACCTCACCGACAACAAGGACCTCTTCTATCAAGGTGAGAAAGCCACGCTCGAGATACAACTCGCCTTGGAGGACAAGTTCCTCACCATGGCTCAGCAATGCACCGAACCCACCCTTATCGTCTGCGATCGCGGCGTGATGGACATCTCCGCCTACATGACCCCGGAGATGTGGGAAGACATCACCTCGTCGCTGGGCACCAACACCACCCAGTTGCGCGACCAGCGCTATGATGCCGTGCTCCACTTGGTATCGGCTGCCGACGGCGCCGAACAGTATTATACCACCAGCAACAATGCACAGCGCTATGAGAAGATGGACGAGGAGGGCTTGCGCCAGGCCCGCTTGCTCGACAAGAAGGTCATCGATGCGTGGAAGGGGCATTCCCACCTCAGGGTCATCAACAACCACGAAGACTTCGACAAGAAAATCAAGCGTGTCATCAAGGAAATCTCGTTCGTCCTCGGACTGCCACAGCCCTATGAGGAGGAGCGCAAGTATATCGTGGAACTCACCGGCGACTTGCCCGACTGCATCATCAGCGAAATCACACAGACCTATCTCGTGGCAGAGCCGGGCTGTGAGGTGAGGCTCCGCAGGAGGAGTTGGCAGGGCAAGCACGTCAATGTGCACACCATGAAGAAACGGGTGTCGGATACCGAGGTGCTGCAGACCGAACGGCAAATCAGCAACAATCTCTACAACTCGCTCATGCAGCAGGCCGACCCCTACCGCCAGACCATCCAGAAGACCCGCAAGAGTTTCATCTGGAAGGGACAGTATTTTGAACTCGACATCTTCCAGAAGCCTATCTCCAACCTGATGATTCTCGAGACAAAGGGTGTGGCTTCCGACGAGTCGGTGAAGTTTCCGCCTTTCGTGCGTGTCATCGAAGACATCACAGGCAACAAGAAGTTCTACAACTACAACATCGCCCTCAACAAGTAACATTCCTTGTCGGTGGCGCTGACATCGGTTTTTGCCCTCTTTTGCATAGACGTGATGCAAGAGAGGGCATCTTTGTAGCGAAAATAGTGACACATAAACTTTCCTTTGGTATCGTGCTATTTGTCTAAAGTGGAAAAGTGTGCGTTTTTTATCCTAAAAAATGCTAAAATCAGCTCGCAAAACGAATATGGGATGAAGATTTTGCATATCTTTGCCCTAACGAAATAATACAATAATGTTCTCCAAATTGTTTTAGGTATTAGGCTTTATATTTATAGAGTGTAATTTTTTTCTTGGATTGAGCGCCGTGGTCTGTGAGGGATCGGGGCGTTTTTTTTATGGGCAGGATTCCCCCGTGTCATCTTTTTTGTGTACTTTTGCAGCGCGATGACAAAACGGTATTTCATATTCCTTGGATTCGACGGAAGGGCGTATCATGGATGGCAGGTGCAGCCCAATGGCAACTCCGTGCAGGCGGAGTTGGAGAAAGCCTTGTCTACACTGCTCCGCCAGCCTACCGAGGTGGTGGGGGCAGGGCGCACCGATGCCGGCGTGCATGCCAGAGACATGGCGGCACACTTCGATACCGAGGTGGCGGTAGACTGCAGCCAACTCGCCTATAAACTCAACCGCCTGCTGCCCTCTGACATCAGCGTGAGAGAAGTGAGAGAGGTGCCGCAGGATATGCACGCCCGTTTCAGCGCCAAGGCGCGCACCTATCATTATTATATCCATACCCGCAAAGACCCTTTTGTGAGGCAGCATTCCTGTTTCATCCACTATCAACTCGACTTCGACCTGATGAACGAGGCAGGGCGGATGCTGACAGGGTATGACGACTTCGGGGCCTTCTGCAAGACCCATACCGACGTGAAGACCACCCTGTGCCAACTCTCCAGGGCGGAATGGGAGAAAATCGACGACCACCACTACCGCTTCGTCATCACCGCCAACCGTTTCCTGCGCAATATGGTGCGGGCGGTGGTGGGCACACTCATTGATGTGGGGCGCCACCGCATCTCGCTCGACGACCTCAGGAAAATCGTGGAGAGCGGCAAGCGCACCGAGGCAGGTGAGAGTATGCCCGCTCATGCCCTCTTCCTCGAAAAGGTGGAGTATTAGCAGATTCAAATCATGATGTGGCTTATTTTTGCTTTCATTTCCGCAGCATTGCTCGGATGCTACGACTCCCTCAAGAAAGAGGCGCTCAGCGGCAATGCCGTCATTCCCGTTCTCTTCCTCAACACGCTCTTTTGTTCGCTCATCTTCATGCCGCTGGTCATCGTCAGCGCCAGCACATCATGGCTCGACCAATCTCAGTTTCATGTGCCCGTGGTGGGATGGGCTACGCACAAGTATATCCTCCTGAAGAGTCTGATAGTGCTCTCGTCGTGGCTGTTTGGCTATTTCGGCATGAAGCACTTGCCGCTCACCATTGTCGGTCCCATCAATGCCACCCGCCCGGTGATGGTGCTGCTCGGCGCGCTGCTCATCTTCGGCGAGCGGCTCAACCTCTATCAGTGGATTGGCGTGCTGCTGGCTGTGGCGTCTTTCTGGATGCTCAGCAGGAGTGGAAAGAAGGAGGGCATCGACTTCAAGCACGACAAGTGGATATTCTTCGTGGTGCTGGCGGCATTGCTGGGGGCTGTCAGCGGACTCTACGACAAATACCTCATGGCTCCGGCAAAGAACGGTGGGGTGGGGCTCGACAGGATGGTGGTGCAGAGTTGGTATAACTTCTACCAGTGCTTGATGATGCTCGCCGTGCTGCTGCTGCTCTGGTGGCCGAAACGAAAGCACACCACTCCTTTCCATTGGCATTGGAGTATCATCTTCATCAGTATATTCCTTAGCGCCGCCGACTTCATCTATTTCTATGCGCTCACCTTGCCCGGCGCGATGATTTCCATTGTGTCGATGGTGCGAAGGGGAAGTGTGGTGGTGTCGTTCCTTTTCGGGGCAATGACCTTCCATGAGAAAAACCTCCGCAGCAAGGCGCTCGACCTCGCCCTTGTCCTCCTGGGTATGATTTTCCTCTACTTCGGGTCAAAGTAACCATGCGTGACCTTTAAGTCCCAGAGTTTTTTTGATAAGATTTTCTTTGCGCATTTTGTTGAAAATACACGGATTTTATCTAAATTTGTGCCCAGATCAACCTAATCAATTAAAACTTCATCATGAAAGATTTCAATTTCTATGCCCCAACCGAAATCGTCTTCGGACGGGAATCGGAAGACCAGGTGGCGCAACTGGTGCGCCATTACGGCGGTACCCGCGTGCTCGTGCATTTCGGTGGACAGAGTGCTCGCCGCTCAGGCTTGCTCGACAAGATGCTCTCCCTGCTCGATGCCGCCGGCATCAGCCATGTCGAACTCGGTGGCGTGGTGCCCAATCCCCGTCTCTCGCTCGTGAAAGAAGGCGTGGCGCTCTGCCGCGAGAATCATATTGACTTCATCCTCGCCGTGGGTGGAGGCAGCGTCATCGACTCTGCCAAGGCCATCGGCTATGGCGTGGGATACGAGGGCGACCCCTGGGACTTCTGGACTGGCAAGGCCAAGCCAGCCTCCTGCCTTCCCATCGGCGCGGTGCTCACCATCCCTGCCGCCGGTTCCGAGATGAGCAACAGTTGCGTCATCACCAACGACAGCAACAACGACAAGCGGGGCGTGAACAGCAACCTCTGCCGCTGCAAGTTCTGTATCATGAACCCTGAGCGCACCTTCACCCTGCCCGAATACCAGACCGCGGCGGGAGCCACCGACATCATGATGCACACCATGGAGCGCTATTTCACCGCTTATGAGGACATGACGCTTACCGACGCCCTTGCCGAGGCGCTCCTGCGCACCGTGAAAGACAGTGCCCTCGAGGTGATGCGCAACCCCAACGACTACCGCCACCGCGCGCAAATCATGTGGGCGGGAAGTCTCTCGCACAACGACCTCATGGAGTGTGGCACGACGAAGGATTTCGCCACCCACCGTCTCGAACATGAGTTGAGCGCGATGTTCGACGTCACCCACGGCGCCGGTCTGGCAGCCCTCTGGGGCAGTTGGGCGCGCTTTGTGCTCCCTGGTCATGAGGCCCGTTTCGCCCGTTTCGCCACCAACGTGATGGGTGTCGACTGCGACTTCACCGACCTCCGTGCCACCGCCTTGCGTGGCATCGAGGCTACAGAGCGTTTCTTCAGCCGTCTCGGCATGCCGGTGAGCATACATGAACTCCTGGGTCGCGACATCACCGATGAAGAGATAGAGGAGATGGCTCGCCGGGCCAGTCACGACGGAGAAATCACGTTGGGCAACATCCGTGTGCTCCAACGTGCCGACATGGTGGAAATCTATAAAATGGCACGATGACCCGATGAGCGGTATCGACCGTCAGATTTTCCGGCTTGCCCTGCCGTCGATTGTCTCCAACATCACCGTGCCGTTGCTCGGATTGGTCGATGTGGCCATCGTGGGACACATGGGGAGCGCCGTATATATCGGCGCCATCTCCATCGGCTCGATGATTTTCAACATCCTCTACTGGGTCTTCGGCTTTCTCAGGATGGGCACGAGCGGAATGACGTCGCAGGCCCTGGGCCGGCGCGACCTCACCGCCGTCGTCCAACTCCTCGGCAGGTCGCTGGCGGTGGGACTGGCGGTGGCGCTCGCCATCCTGGTGCTGCAGGTGCCGGTGAAGGCTGTCGCCTTCCTCATCCTTGCTCCCGACCCCGAAATTCTGAGGCTGGCATCGCTCTATTTCAATATCTGCGTATGGGGTGCTCCTGCCATGCTCACCCTCTATGCCCTCATGGGGTGGTATGTGGGCATGCAGAACACCCGCTTCCCGATGCTCATCTCCATCACGCAGAACATCATCAATATCGTGGTGAGTCTCACCCTGGTCTATGGCTTGGGGATGAAGGTCGAGGGGGTGGCTTTGGGCACCCTCATCGCCCAGTATGCGGGTGTCGCCATAGCCATTTTCCTGTGGATAAGACATTATGCCAGGCTGCGCAGATACTTCAGGTGGAAGGGGGTATTTGTATATGTTAAAATGTTGGATTTCTTCAAGGTCAATTCCGACATCTTCCTGCGTACGCTTTGTTTGGTGGCGGTCAACCTCTACTTCCTCGCGGCGGGGTCGCGGCAAGGAGCAGTGGTGCTGGCGGTGAACACCCTGCTCACCCAACTCTATATCCTCTTCTCGTATGTCGTCGACGGCTTCGCTTTCGCCGGCGAGGCAATGAGCGGGCGCTACCTTGGGGCGGGCAATGCCGTGGGGCTGCGCCAAACCGTGCGCCGTGTGTTCTTCTGGGGCACCGCCATCGCCCTGTTGTTTACGGTGGTCTACGCGCTGGGTGGCGAGCGTTTTCTCGCGCTGCTCACCGATGAGGCGTCGGTGGTGAAGGCTGCCGCAGCCTATTTCCCTTGGGCGGTTGCCGTGCCGTTGGCAGGAGTGGCAGCCTTTGTGTGGGACGGCGTTTTCATCGGCGTCACCGCCACCCGTGGCATGCTCCTCTCCTCGTTGGTGGCCACGCTGGTGTTCTTCGTGGTCTACGTCGTGTTCAAGGCATCGCTGGGCAACCACGCGCTGTGGATGGCGTTCGTGGTGTATCTGGCGGTGAGGGGCGTGGTGCAGACCGTCTTGTGGGAGAGGGTGAAGAAAGCAAGAGGCGTCCTGTAGCTTCCGGCGGGAGACGGTTTTGTTAAATTGTAAATATAATATCGTCATTTTCCTCCTGCTGTCAAAAGGGTTAAAAAGTGTAACGCATATTATAATAAATATTATTAAATGGAAATTTTGGGATTTTTATTTTGATTTTTCATCCTAATTTCCTACCTTTGTAGCCACATCCATTCACTGTTAACAGGTCTTTTGGCCATCTCACTTATTTACGATACAGGGCGTTGAGCCCATTTCGATTGAATATGTCAAGATTTATTGGGATTGTATTGTTACTGATTTTTGCGCATATGAATCTTTCTTCTCAGACCCTCGATGCGCTTTGGAAACGGCATGCAGAAGCAGTTTCCAAAGACTTGCCACGCACCCAGATTGAGGTGCTCGACTCTATCATCGACCTGGCTACGACGCAGAAACAATACGGACACCTCATCAAGGCTCAACTCAAGCACGTCGAGGCGGTCACCGCCATCACCCCCGACTCGTTGGAATCGGAGGTGAAGCGACTGGTGGAGACAGAGAAGGCAGCCGCAAAGCAGCAACCCCTCCTGGCCGCCGTCTACCAGTCGGTGCTCGGACAGGTGTATCAGCACAACAGCGAACTTGATGAGCACAGCGATGAGATAGCAAAGGATTATATTGCTAAATCGCTCTCCAATCCCTCACTGTTGGCTTCTACCAAAGCCGGCGACTTCGTGCCCCTCCTCGTCAAGGGCAGCGACAGCCGCTATTTCAACGACGACCTGCTCAGCGTAATGGCTTTCGCGGTTTCCAGATACGACCTCTTACAGGAATATTATGAGCGTCAGGGCAACCGCCAGGCAGCATGCATCGCCGCCGCCTACCACCTCCGCACCCTCGAAAGCACGGAGAGCAGAACGCGGTTGATAGAGAAGGCCGACTCGCTCCTTGAGGTCTATGGCGACCTCGATGAGGCTGGCGAACTCGCCCTCCTGAGGTATGATTGGATGGATGACACCCCCGGCAATAAGGTGGCGTTTATCGACCGCATGGTGGCGAAGTATGACAAGTGGCCCCGCATCGCCACGCTGAAAAACTCCCGCCAGTCGCTCATACAGCCGCGCTTCTCCTACAGCATCGACGCACAGGTGATGCTCCCCCACAAGGAGCATGTGGTAAAGGTGAACTTCGTCCGTCACCTCAATTCCCTCACCCTCCGGCTGTGGCGGATTGACGCAGACCCCGATGAGAACTTCCGGCTGTATAACGAGAAAGAGTTGCAGAAGGTCATCAAGAAAATCGTGAGCGGCTCGGAGCGTACCATCCGCCACGACTACAGCGGCCATCCCGATTATGAGGTTTTCGAGGATTCCATCACGTTGCCTTCTCTCTCCCCCGGTGTCTATCTGATGAACATGAAGGGTAATGAGGCGCAGGGAGAGACGATGAGCACCTCGGGGGCGCTGCAAGACTGGCATGTCTTCTATGTGAGCGACGTCTATATGATATCGGAGTCGCTGCCCGGCAACAAGCGCAGGGTGGCAGTGGTGAGCGCCACTACAGGCAAACCTCTTCCCGGTGCGTATGTGAAAATCAAGGCCCGGTCGCGCAAACAGAAGGACACGCTCCTGCAATGCGACAGACGTGGGGAAATCGTGGCCGACTTCGAAAATTTCAATTATTGTGACGTGAAGGTCTATACGAAGACCGACAACTTCTGTCCTTCGCAGTCGATGTGGGCGCAGCCTTACCAGTACACTCAGATCGCCCATGAGCGCAAGACGGTGAACCTCTTCACCGACAGGGCCATCTACCGTCCTGGCCAGACGGTGTATTTCGCCCTCGTCAGCGTGGTAAACTACGACGGTAAGCAGGCGCAGGCCATTGCCGGCGACTCCCTCGACGTGACACTGCGCGACAGCAACGGCCAGAAGGTAGAGACGCTGAGCGTGGTCACCGATGAGTTCGGCAAGGCCGACGGCAAGTTCAAACTGCCTGTGGGCGGACTTACCGGTGAGTTCCAGATTGTGACAACTAACGGGAGTTGTGACTTCCGCGTGGAGGAATACAAACGGCCAACTTTCGAGGTGGAGATAGACCCCTATGAGGAAGCCTACAAGAACGGCGATACCATCACCGTCGTAGGACATGCCAAGACCTATTCCGGCGTTCCCGTGCAGGGCGCGAGGGTGGCATATACCGTGACACGGCGCCAGCCCTCGTGGTGGCGGTGGGAGAATGACAACGATGAGGAACTCCTCACCGCTGAGACGACCACCGACGAGAAGGGCGAGTTCCGCATGACGGTGCCCGTCACCATGCCCGCCAATGCCAATGACGATGTGGTGCCACTGTGGCGCGCACGCAGTTATATCATCGCTACAGAGGCCACCGTGACCGACCAGGGTGGCGAGTCGCACTCCGCCTCTCTCCGTCTGCCCGTGGGCAACAAGTCTACATTCCTCTCCTTCAGTCTACCCGACCGACGTGAGGTGAGCAAATGGAAGACGCTCCGGTTCTCCCTCTGCAATATCGCAGGGAAGTCGGTCGACGGCGAGGTGACCTACTATGTCGACAACCGCCCAGAGGCATATACCGCGCCTGCCAACACCGATGTGACACTGCCCATACCGGCAGAGAAACTTGGTTCGGGCAAGCACACCATCAAGGCCATTTGCCAGGGCGACACCGTGAGCCAAGACATCGTGCTCTTCACCCTTGCCGACAAGCGCCCGCCCATCGAGACCCACGACTGGTTCTATGCCACCGACACGCAATTCCCCTCCGACGGTTCACCGGTATACGTGCAGGTAGGTTCCTCCGACCCCGATACCTATGTCTTCTACAATGTCTTCGCCGGTGACAAGATACTCGAGAGCGGCACGATGACCCTCGACAGGGCCAACAACACCAAGGCATGGAAATACAAGGAGGAATATGGCAATGGCGTGCTCCTCACCTTCGCCTGGGTGAGAGACGGACAGTTCTATTCCCATCACCATACCATTGCGAAACCTTATGTCGACAGGAGCATCCACCTCACGTGGGAGACCTTCCGCGACAAACTCACACCCGGACAGGAGGAGGAGTGGACGCTCCGCGCTACCTATGCCGACGGCACTCCTGCCGATACACGCCTCATCGCCACACTCTATGACGGGTCGCTCGACCAGTTCGAGTCACACTACTGGCCGTTCCGCAACCTCATGACCACCCCGCTGCCCTACACCTACTGGCGAGAGTATATGCCGGGTGGGTTCAATGGCGACTCTTCGATGCCCTTGCAGCGCCTCTATATCCCCAGTCTCGATTTCACCCACTTCGACGACGTGTTTGAATTCTACTCTCCGCGGAATTACAGGTATTCTTTCAGAAGAATGGCCGCAGGAAGCAGGGCAATGGTCGTGGAAGAGGAAGCGATGGTCATGGAAGCACCGATGGCAATGTCGGTGGATGCAGCGGATGGCGATTTTGTCGCTGTACAAAGTTTGTCGGCTACTGCCGGCAATGCCTCCATGAAATCGTTCGACATGGCACCTGCTCCACAGCCCACGGCAGCAGGTGGTGGCGACGGCACCGCCGCCGACCAGCCTCTCCAGGTGAGGGAGAACCTCGACGAGACGGCATTCTTCATGCCTTCGGTGGTGGCCGACGACCAGGGACGCATCGCCCTGCGGTTCCGCCTTCCTGAGAGCGTCACCACATGGCAGTTCAAGGGACTTGCCACCGACCGCATGGCCAACAGCGGGAGCATCAGCGGTGAGGTGGTGGCACAGAAAGACGTGATGGTGGTGCCCAACGTGCCGCGCTTCGTGCGTGTGGGCGACAAGGCCCAGATCTCTACCCGTGTCATCAATACCACCGACCGCCCATTGACGGGTACAGCCATCATGCAACTCGTCGACCCGGAGACCGACGCCGTGTGCTATGAGCAGAAGCGCGACTTCTCGCTCGCCGCCAATCAGACACAAGGTGTGACATTCGACTATACCGTGGCCGACGGCAGGGCACTGCTCGTATGCAAGGTCGTGGCCAAGGGCGACGGCTTCTCAGATGGCGAACAGCACTACCTGCCCGTGCTGCCCGACCGTGAGATGGTCACCGTCACACGCCCCATCACCCAGCACGGACCGCAGACCACCACGATAGACCTTGCCCAACTCTTCCCCAAGGGTTCTACCAACGGCAAACTCACCGTGGAATATACCAACAACCCCGCCTGGCTCATGGTGCAGGCACTGCCGTCGATGGCAGAGGTGACCAGCGACAACGCCATCTCACTGGCTGCCACCTACTACGCCAACGCCATCGGCGAGCATCTCATGACCCTCACGCCGCGCATCGAGCAGATTGTGAGGCAGTGGAACGAGGAGCATGCCGAGGAGGGAAGTCTCACCAGCCATCTTGCCCGCAATGAGGAACTGAAAGACCTCTTGCTCAACGAGACGCCGTGGGTCACCAAGGCCGACAAGGAGGAGAGCCAGATGAAGGGCCTCACCAACTACTTCAACGCCAACCTCATCGCCTCACGCCTCTCCACGGCATTCGACAAACTCGAGAAATTGCAGTTGGGCGATGGCTCGTGGACATGGTGGGAAGGCATGAAGGGCAGTCCGTATATCACCGCTGCCGTGTGCGAGATGCTTACCCGGCTCAACGTGCTCATCGGCGAGCAACAGAATACTAAGCGTATGCTGAAGAATGCCTATGAGTTCCTCGACAAGCAATTGGTGAAGGAAGCCGAGGAGATGAAGAAGAACGAGAAGAAGGGCTACAGCGTCCGTCCATCGGAGAATGCCATCGACATCCTCTATATCAACAGCATCGCCGAGAGGAAGATGACAGGAAAGGCACTCGAGGCTGCCAACTATATGGTCGACATCGCCGAGAAGAAGGTGCAGGAATACACCATCTACGGCAAGGCAAGGGCTGCCGTCATCCTTTCTGCCTTCGGCAAACAGCAGAAAGCTGCGCAATACCTCGAGAGCATCAAGCAATACTCAGTGCTTACCAAGGAGATGGGCCGCTACTTCGACACCCGTAAGGCCTACTACTCGTGGTGCAGTTACAACATCCCCACCGAGGTGGCTGCCATGGAGGCCTTCCGCAGGCTCGAACCCGACAATGTGACCATCATCGATGAGATGAGGATATGGCTGCTGCAGCAGAAGCGTGCACAGCAGTGGGACACTCCCGTCAATTCTGTCGATGCCGTATACGCCTTCCTCCACTCCAACCTGAAGGCACTGGATGAGAAGGCGCTGTCAAGGCTCTCTATCGACAGCGAGACCATCGACACCAATGGAGCAACCGCCGGACTGGGATATGTGAAGACCGCCGTGGCGGCACAGGGCAAGAAGACCTTTGTGGCAGAGAAGACCACCGACGGCACGTCGTGGGGCGCCCTCTACGCACAGTTCCTGCAGCCCACCACCGAGATTGCCAGTTCGTCGAGCAGCATCTCCGTGAAGAGGGAATATTTCAGCGAAAGCGGCACACCCAAGGTGGGCGACGTGGTGAGGGTGCGCATCACCATCAAGGCAGAGCGCGACCTCGACTTCGTGGAGGTCATCGACCGCAGGGCGGCGTGCATGGAACCCGTGCAGCAACTCAGCGGCTACCACTTCGGCTACTACATCGCCCCGAAAGACTACACTACGGCCTACTACTTCGACAGGATGCCCAAGGGCACCCATGTCATCGAGGCTGAATACTATCTCGACCGGGCTGGCTCTTACTCCACCGGATCCTGCAAGGCACAGTGTGCCTATGCACCGGAGTTCTGCGCCACGGAGAAGGCCCACCAGTTCGTCGTCAATCCATAACTAAAATGTATAAACGAAACCATAGCATATACTGGATATTGTCTCTCCTCATGGCTGTCCTGGCGACGGCCGAAACAGCACAAGCGCAGCGCATCTCCTGCAACTCGCAGGTCATCGACTGCGGACAGGTGCTCTTCAGAAAGCCTGTTACCGTGCACTTCGAACTCCTCAATGAGGGTGAAGGGGTGCTCAACATAAAAAGCGTGGAGTCGAGTTGCGGATGCACCGACGTGGTCTACCCCAAAGGTGCCATCTCCGAAAACAAACCGTTTGTCATCACCGCAACCTACGACGCCAAACAACTCGGACACTTCGAGAAATACATCGATGTGTACACCAACGGGGCTTCATTGCCCTATATCCTCACCCTCAAGGGCGTGGTCGTCGATGAAGTGCGCAACTTCGAGGGAGGATACCAGTTCATGCTCGGAAAACTCAGGGCTGATATCAAGGAACTGATGTTCGACGACGTGAACAAGGGCGATATGCCCACCCAGGAGATACACCTCCAGAACCCGACAAGCGAAAACGTCACCCCGGTGCTCCTTCACCTGCCGGAGTATCTCAAGGCCGATGTCTCGCCATCGTCGATACCTCCCGGCAAGACGGGTGTCATCACCCTCACCCTCGACTCGAGGAAGATTGCCGACTACGGACTGAGCCAGGCCACCATATACCTTGGCCAGTCGCCCTCCGACAAGGTGTCGCCTGAGAAGGAAATCCATGTCGAGGCCATCCTCATCCCCTCTACCGGTGACATCACCGAACAGCGGCTCGCCTATATGCCAAGGATGCGTATCTCATCTACGGTGCTCGACCTGGGCGAGTTTGAGGGAAAGAAGAAAAAGAAAGGTACTATCGTCATAGAGAACCTGGGACGGACCGACCTCGAGATCACCTCGCTGCAGATGTTCACCGACGGCATCACCGTCGAACTCTCCAACTCGGTCATCCAGCCCGGCACCTCTGCCCGCCTGCGTGTCGTTGCCGACCTGAAGGCGATGAAGGGCGTGACACGGCAGCCCAGGATTCTCATGATTACCAACGACCCGAGGGCACCCAAGGTGGTCATCGACGTCAACATCAAATAGAGCGTATGGAACATCCAGAGAACAGCGAAGAATACAAGGGCCTCACCGTCAACTCCGGTGTAGCGCAGCCAGCCATTATCAACCCCTATCTGAAACGGAGCAAGTTTCGCAGAAGGGTTTTCACTGCCGCCGAGATGGTGGAAGGCATCGTCAAAGGCGACGTCACCGTGCTCTCACAGGCCGTGACACTCGTCGAGAGCGTCAACCCCGAGCACCAGGCCAAGGCACAGGAGGTCATCGAGAAATGCCTCCCCTACAGTGGCAAGTCGGTGCGCATAGGCATCAGTGGCGTGCCGGGAGCAGGAAAGAGCACCTCCATCGATATGTTCGGATGTCATGTGCTCGACACCAAGGGCGGCAAACTCGCCGTGCTCGCCATCGACCCCAGCAGTGAGCGGTCGAAGGGAAGTATCCTCGGCGACAAGACGCGCATGGAGAAACTTTCGCTGCGGCCAGAGGCTTTCATCCGCCCTAGCCCAACGGCAGGCTCCCTCGGCGGCGTGGCCCGCAAGACCCGCGAGACCATCATCCTCTGCGAGGCAGCAGGATACGACAAAATCTTCGTCGAGACGGTGGGGGTGGGACAGAGCGAGACCGCCTGCCACTCCATGGTCGACTTCTTCCTCCTCATCCAGTTGGCAGGAACGGGCGACGAACTGCAGGGCATCAAGCGTGGCATCATGGAGATTGCCGACGGCATCATCATCAACAAGTGCGACGGCAACAACGTCGACAAATGCCACATGGCAGCCACCAATTTCAGAAACGCCCTCCACTTCTTCCCCAAGTCGGAGAGTGGATGGATGCCCAAGGTGCTGTGCTACAGCGGTTTCTACGGACTCGGCATCAAGGAGGTGTGGGACATGGTATACGAGTATTTCGACTTCGTGAAGGCGAACGGCTATTTCGACTACCGCCGCAACGAACAGAGCAAATACTGGATGTATGAAACCATCAACGAGCAGTTGAGAAACAGTTTCTACAACCGCCCCGGAATGGAAACAACCCTGAGCGAAGCCGAGAGGCGGGTGCTCACCGGACAACAAACGTCGTTTGCGGCTGCAGGGCAGTTGCTCGACATGTATTTTGAGAATTTGAGAGACCAACATGCAGATTGAAATCGACAGCGACAGCGGTTTCTGCTTCGGCGTCACTACCGCCATCAACAAGGCCGAGGAAAAACTCTCGGCAGACAAGACACTCTATTGCCTCGGCGATATCGTGCACAACGGCATGGAGTGTGAACGGTTGAGGGGGATGGGTCTCATCACCATCAACCATGAACAACTCTCCGGACTCAGCAATACCAAGGTGTTGCTTCGTGCCCATGGAGAGCCGCCAGAGACCTACGCGCTCGCCGCACGCAACAACATCGAGATTGTGGATGCCACATGTCCGGTGGTGCTGCAGTTGCAGCGCAGGATAAAGAAGATGTATGACAGCAACCCCGACGCGCAAATCGTCATCTTCGGACGAAACGGACACGCCGAGGTGCTGGGACTCGTGGGGCAGACCCACAACAATGCCGTGGTGGTGGAGAATATCGAGGACGTGCAGCGACTCGACTTCCACAGAGACATCTATCTCTACTCGCAGACCACGAAGTCGCTCGACGAGTTCCACCACATTATAGAATATATACAGCAGCATATCGCAGAGGGTGCCACCTTCAGGAGTTTCGACACCATCTGCCGTCAGGTGGCCAACAGAATGCCCAACATCGCGGCTTTCGCAGCCCGACACGACCTCATCCTGTTTGTTTCGGGGGGCAAGAGCAGCAATGGCAAGGTGCTCTTCAAGGAATGTTCGGGCGTCAATCCCAACAGCCACCAGATAGAGGGCCCCGACCAGATAGACATGGGTTGGCTCGAAGGAGTCGACACCATTGGCATCTGCGGTGCCACGAGTACACCCAAATGGCTCATGGAACAGTGCCGCGACAAGATATTGGAATACAACGAAAATAAAAATATAAAACAATAATTATTTAACATTCAATCTTATGAGAAAAAGTTTCTTATTCACAGTGATGGCTTTACTGGCCTTCTCCCTGAAACTGACGGCAAGTCCCGTCACGATTGAGCAAGCCCAGAACGAAGCCAAAGACTTCTTGCTGTCTATTGGAGCAGAGGTAGGCAACATCACATTGGTGGAGGCACCTGCGAAGGCTTCTACTACCGATGGTGAAGTGTATTATTATGTTTTCAACAACGGTGAAGACGGGGGATTCGTCATCGTCTCGGGCGACGACCGCACCACACCCATCCTCGGCTATTCCGACCAGGGTCATGTCTCCGCCGACGACATCCAGAACAGTTTCAAGCCCATGCTCGATTCTTACAAGGATGAATTCGACAGACTGGCAACGCGCCCCGACACCGTCTACGACAGGCCACGTCACGTGCAGTCGCCTTCCTATTCTCCCGTATCTCCATTGGTAACGAGCCACTGGACTCAGGTCAGCCCCTACAACTCCAAGTGCCCGGTAGTGGGTGGCAAGTCAGTGATGGCAGGCTGTCTCCCCGTAGCCGTGGCTCAGGTGCTGTACTCTTTCAGAGACCGTATGCCCGCCAAATTGCCTGCGGCCATCCCCGGATATGTTACCAAAACCTATAAGATTTCCATGGGTAGCGTGGCAAAGGGCACAGCATTCAACTGGAACCAGATGGTGGATGGCCTCATGTCGGCCACCACTGCCCAGAAAGCCGCTGTGGCCAACTTGATTCTCTATGTGGGAAAATCGATGTTTGCCGACTACCAGCCTACTGCTACCAATACCAGTTGGAGCAGTGTGGTCAAGGCGGTTACCACGTATTTCGCCTGTTCCGACGATGTGCACTCCATCAAGCAAAGCGCATATTCTCCCGCCAGGTTCCAGGAAATCTTGGTTGGCGAACTGATGGCCAACCGCCCCGTCATCATGTATGGTGAGACCTACTCCGGTGAAGCCCATGCCTTCATTATCGACGGTTTTGATGGTGGCGACATGTTCCATGTCAACTGGGGATGGGGACGAGGCAATGGCTATTTCCTCCTCTCTGTGATGAACCCCCTGCAGCCCAATGACGAAGATGCCCAGATTACGTCGGAGAAGAGTTTCAACAATAATCTCATGGCATACATCGGATTACAGCCCTTGCAGGGATATTCCGAGCCCGCTGACGACATTACGCTGATGTCGACCATCAACAGTGCCTCGGGCAATACGGTGAAGGTGACTTATACCAATAAGACCTCAAAGAGCCTCAAGTATACTGCCGGACTGGGTTATGTCGATGATAACGGACGTGCTCACTTGCTGAAGAAATGGACTTTGGGCAACAAGTCGATTGCGGCAGGTGCCTCGGTGACGGGTGTGGAGTACAGCCTGAAGACGACCGATTTCACCGCTTTGAGTCTACCTACCGGCACTTATCAGGTCTATCCCATCTACATGGCAGAGGGTGACGACGACTGGCATTTCTGCGACCAGTCTGCCACTTATTCTTATATCAGTGCCAAATACGCAAGTTCTGGTGTAACGGTGAGCAAGGAGTATCCCACTCCCAAATACACCATCACCGACGTCAGTTTCCCCGGTTCGCACGCCAAGGGTTACAACCAGTTTGTCACCTTCAATGTTCAGAACATTGGCGACGAAGCCGTTGGCACCCTTTATCTCTATGCCAGCACCTCCTCTTCTTCAATGGGCTCTGTCAGGTCTAAGGTCTGCCTGCCGCTCAAATCCGGAGAGACAGCAAGCGTGCAGATGCAGTTCACACCTGCTTCTGCAGGCACCTATTACGTATGGATTACTGATGGCACCAACACGCTTAAGAAGGCTACCGTGTCTATCTCATCTCTTGCCTCTTCTGCAGTCTATGCCCTTGCTACAGCAGGTTTCTCTATCGACAACCTCAAGGAAGGCTCGGCTACCGCTTTCTATGGCACCACGCTGAAAGGTAAGGTTACCATCAAGAATAACGGGTCGCATGCTTATGCTGGTTACGTGTCTGTATATCTCTACAAACTTTCGGGCAGCGCGTATATTTCTACCTTAGAGCGTAAGGAGCATTACCTCGAACTCAAGGCTGGTTCGAAGACCACCATCGACTTCTGCTTCGAGGGTCTTGCCTACGGACAGAAATACGGACTCTTCCCCTTGTATGAGGACACACGTCAGTTTGTGAAGCCATTGAGCATGGGATTGATAGGTTCTGAAGGCATTATCTTCTACACTGCCGATGGCAGCACCTCCGCCAATGGCGCTTCGTCTACGGTCACCGTTCCCAGCAATGCGGTGGCAGTAGATATGTCGGGTGTCGCTTCTTCCATTTCCAAGGTTACCCCCAACTCCAACCCCAACACATTGTTCTATGTAGGCTCCTCAGAGAGCGCTCCTTCTGGCTTGTCGGGCAAGAATGTCATCAAGGGCGAGAAATCCAGCAAGATTACGCTCACCGATGGGTATGACTTCTATGTGCCCCGCCGCTTTACCGCCTCCGAGATTACCTTCACCCGCAAACCTACAATAGGTACAGGTGGCTCGGGTGGATGGACGTCTATCGTGATGCCGTTCGATGTCGACCAAGTGTCTGTCGGCGGTGAGCAACTCGATTGGTTCAAGTCGGATACCGACTATGGCAAGAACTTCTGGGTGAAGGAGTTCCAGGGCATCTCCGGACAAAACACGGTGTGCTTCGGCTATGCCCAGGAAATGAAGGCCAACAACCCTTATATCATGGCAGTGCCCAACAGCAAATGGGGTGAGGCATACAACCTCGTGGGCAAGAAAATCGTGTTCCATGGCACGAATGCCCTGGTGGAGAAAGACCCGTCGATATTGGTGGGCTCCGACCTCATGTTCTTCCGTGGCACCTACACCACGCTGAATACCGCCAACACCTATGTGCTCAACTCCACCGGCACCAAGTTCTCCTTCGGTTCCAACAAGGTGAAACCGTTCTGTGGATTCTTCGTGGCGAAGGACCTCGATGTCTTCGGCGTGGGCGACCTCAACATCGGTTCGTTCGAGGATGATACCGATGGCATCGTGACACTCTTCGAGACCACCGAAAGCGGCATTGTCGACGTCTACAACGTGAGTGGCGTGAAGGTGGGCACCGCCGAAGTGCAAGACGGCAAGGTCGACCTTGGCAACCTGCCAAGGGGCGTCTATATCGTCAATGGCAAGAAATACATGAAGTAAAACCACTTCTTGAAACTTTACACTGGGGGGCGTGTCATCTTGCACGCTCCCCAGTTTTTTTCGGCATAAGTCCAATAATCAACCAACTCCAAGCATGAAAAACACTGCATTTTTGAAGTAAATTAGCCGTCAAAAGCTGTCCATCCACACTGTAGAGACGGGATTCTTCCCGTCTCCCTCCGCGGTATGACAGAGCAAAAGATGTCTCCGTTCGGGCGAATCCGTTCGGGCGAATCCGTTCGGGCGAATTTGCAATTCGCCCGGCCTGAGTATAAGCATTTTCAATGTGCTTTCTCATTAAGAATCAACCAACCCCCAGCCGTCCAGGTGAATTTGCTGTCCATTCACACTGTAGAGACGGGATTCTTCCCGTCTCCCTCCGCGGTATGACAGAGCAAAAATGTTACGTAGGCGACTAAAAATACAATTTGACATTGAATGTAGTAGAATTCGTGAGATTCGTTCAGTCGCTTGCGACTTTTTGAAAGAACAAAGTCCTTGTGATTCGTGTGATTCGGTTAATTACCTCCCTTCGGTCAGTGGGTCTTCGACAAATCTCGTGTTCGTTACATTCTCGCCGTAGGCGACTAAAAATACAATTTGACATAGATTGTAGTAGAATTCGTGAGATTCGTTCAGTCGCTTGCGACTTTTTGAAAGAATAAAGTCCTTGTGATTCGTGTGATTCGGTTAATTTGTGTTCGTATAAGACAATAAAAGATGTTTGAGTTCAGTTATTAAGAAAAAACTTGCAGCCCTTTCCATTCTGTAAGTTGAGTGAATGCGAAACTTCAATAAAAGAGAAATAAATGAAAACCAAAACCATCTTTATCATCCTTGCCTTATTGCTCGCCATGCCCACTGCCGTGCTGTCGAGCCCCGTCGTGCAGTGTAGCAGTGTGCTCCAGTCTCCCAAGCCCAGTCTGAAGGCGCTGGAGGAAATCGTGGCTAAGGCAAGAGCCAATGGCGCCCAGTGGACTGTCGACGAATGGAAACTCCAGACCAAGAACATCTTTGTGGTGATGACTCCGTTCTTCAAGCAAATGGGTGACTTTCAGAAAATGGCAGAAGAAAACCCCGACAATGTCGCTGCAGCCATGGCAAGTATTGCGCAATTGGAACAGGAGATGAAGCCCTATGAGAAATTGGCGGAGGAGTTTGGTACTCTTGCTGAGGCCACTGAGGCAGGCAAGGCCGTCATGGATGATCATGAATGGGCGGAGCAGATGATGAGAGAACTGGGCATCCCCGAGTTTCTCATCGATTCGAGCATTGGGGATGATGAAGTTGAGGATGTTGATACCGTTTCCATTGATGAATGTGAAATCGATTCCATAGGCTATCCCATTGTCTCTGAGGAATTGCGGCAACTGGAGGAGATTGTGGCAAGGGCACGTACAGAGAGTGGCCAGTGGACCGAGGATGAATGGAAAGCCAACCTGAGATTTGCCATGATTGCCATCGCCCCATTGTTGAAGCAGGTGCAGGATTACCAGGAGATGATTGGCGACGACGAAACCAAGGCAGCCGAGCATATCAACGAACTGTCAAGTCTCCTGGAGGTCTTTGAGCCATACGAAAAACTCTTCAACGAACTCGATGCCTTGGCCAATGCCAGCGAAATCGGCAAAGCCGTCTTGGAAGACCCCGAATGGGAGAAAGAAGTCACCGAAGAACTCACCCGCATGGGCATAGAGTTGTAGATATATCCTTTCTCTCCCTACACATCCGCTTAGAGCAGTTGCGTATGCTACACATCCGCTTAGAGCAGTTGCGTATGCTACACATCCGCGACCGTTGGTTCTGCCTTGGGCAGAACTGATTTGTATGATTTGAAATGATTTGTAAGATTTACTTTCCCTCGCTTCGCGAACAGTGACCGTTGGTTCTGCCCCGATAGGGGCACTCCATATTATTAGTCGCCTATGGCGAGAACCAACGGTCGACGTGCGAAGCGGAAGTCAAATCTTTCTCTATTCAAATCTATCAAATCTTTTTTACAGAAGTTTTCCACCTCCACAAAAACGAACACTAATTGACCGAATGAACCGAATATTTAAATTATCAACCACCTAAAGGTGTCACGAATAACACGAATTGGAGAATCTAACATTTGACAGACTGACAACCTCCATTAGGAATAAAGAAAGTGAAGTGTCAACCAACTTGGTTTTAACAAACAAAACTGTCAACCAAAATCAGTACTGGGCAGTAGTAAAAATATTCGTGAGATTCGTTCAGTCGCTAGCGACTTTTGAAAGAACTGTCCTTGTGATTCGGTAGATTCGGTCAATTCGTGTTCGTTACATTCTCGCTGTAGGCGACTAAAAATACAATTTATCACAGATTGTAGTAGAATTCGTGAGATTCGTTCAGTCGCTTGAGACTTTTTGAAAGAACAAAATCCTTGTGATTCGTGTGATTCGGTTAATTACCTCCCTTCGGTCAGTGGGTCTTCGACAAATCTCGTGTTCGTTATTCAACATAAGAAGACGGGAAGCTTCAGTCTTTTTTATTGTATTTTTTTTGATTTAAGGTTTGAGGTTTGAGGTTTGAGGTTTATCATGCTTTGCATGATGAACATCGGCGGCGCCACCGTATGTCGCGATTTCGTCGCGACAAAACCCTGAGGCTCAAAATGCATGGGCAAAAATGCTAAAAAGCATCATCTTTTTGGTGTTTCGCAATTTTTTCGTACTTTTGCACCCCAAAAACAATAATTTGTTGATTTTATAGGAAAGATGAAAAAGTATTTGCCTTTATTTTTGTTTGTCTTTGTGCTCTCATCGTGTATCAAAGACGAACTGATGAACGCGGAATGCGACATTCTGAATGCATGGGTAGAAGGCGACCAATATAAGGAGAACTTCTACGAAGCCTCACAGATGCGCATGGAGAATATCTCCTCTGCAGAGAAGGAGATTATCTTCACCGTGCGTTCTCTGATTTCACTCCCCAAAGAGATGCCCGTATTCTTCGATATCACTCCGGGAGCCACCATCGAACCTGCCAGCGGAACGGTGCAGGACTTCACCAAAGGCCCCGTGGTCTATACGGTGACCTCGCAAGACGGTGCATGGAAACGCCAGTACACCGTGTCGTTCAGAGAGGCTTCCCTGCCTACCTACGTATACAGTTTCGAGAACTTCAATACCGTGAAGAGTGGAACCAACTACTATCATGAGTTTTACGAAATCGACCATGATGGTACGCCCATTTACCTCTGGGCAACGGGCAACTCGGGTGCCGTCCTTATCAAAAAAGATTCCCAACCGGAAGACCAGCCCACCTATTCGATGGTTAATGGCTACAAGGGCAGAGGCGTGTGCTTGAACACCCAGGGCACCGGTCAACTGGGCGAGTATATGAAGAAGCCTATCGCTGCAGGCAACCTCTTCATGGGCAAGTTCATCTTCGACAATCTGCTCTTCAATCCGCTGCAGACCACCCAGTTTGGCTATGTCATCGACCGCGAGCCCGTGCGTATTACCGGTTATTACAAATACCATCCGGGACCAGTGTTTACCGACATGAACAAGAAAGAGGTGCCGGGACGTGTTGACGAGCCCAGCATCTATGCTGTGTTCTACCGCAACAAAGACGAGCAGGGCAACAAGGTGTTCCTCTATGGCGACGACGTGCTCACCAGTCCGTATATCGTGTCGAAAGCCCAGGTGGCATCGCTTCCGCCAACCGACGAATGGACCCGCTTCGAAATGTTCTTCGAGGGCGAAGATGCCGATAACGCTATGGTGGCTGAAAAAGCCTACAACCTCACCATCGTCTTCTCGTCGAGCAAAGACGGAGCCGCGTTTGAGGGAGCAATAGGCAGTGAGTTGTGTATAGACGAGGTGGAAATCTCGTTCGAGAAACCGGATAATGAATGAGAGGAGGACCAGCATCATGAAGAAAAATATCATCATCTGTATCGCTTCGTGTCTGGCATGGCTGATGCCGGGCGAGGCGCTCGCCGCCAACCCTGACGGCGGACTGCAACTGAAAGCCCGTGTGGGCTATAACATCGGCGGCACAGCGCCCATCGGTCTGCCTGCTACCATCCGCAGCATCGACGCCTACCGGCTCACCCCATCGGTGATGGTGGGTGCCGACGTGGAAATGCCTCTCAGCGGCAACTGGGGACTGATGGCTGGCCTGCGCCTGGAGAACAAAGGCATGGATGCCGACGCCACCACCAAAGGCTATCGTATGGATGTGGTGAAGGGCGACAGCAAACTCGAGGGTCTTTTCACCGGTCACATCAAGCAGGAGGTGAAGGAGTGGATGCTCACGCTGCCTGTGATGGCAACTTACCAACTGGGGCAGAAGGTGACGCTGAAGGGTGGTCCGTATCTCTCGCTGCTTCTCGACAAGAATTTCAGCGGCATCGCCTCCGACGGATATTTGCGTCAGGGCAACCCCACCGGACCGAAGGTGATCATGGGCAACAAGGAGGGCGAATGGGCTACTTACGACTTCGACGATGACTTGCGTTCGCTGCAGTTTGGTGTGGCTGTGGGTGCCGACTGGCAACTGCATAAGCATTTCGGTCTCTCTGCCGACCTGAACTGGGGTCTCACCGGCATTTTCGAAAGCGATTTCAAGACGGTAGAACAGACGCTTTATCCCATATACGGCACTCTCGGAGTGTTCTGGAAATTCTAACCAAAAGGTTTATTCCTGCTGATTCGGCAGCGCCGTAAAAAGGCATCGAAAAAAATCAAGCACCGCAACTCTCTGCGGTGCTTGATTTTTTTTGAATGTAGTCTAAAAAAAGATTTGAAAGATTTGGATAGATTTGTATGATTTCTCGCCGCAGGCGACTAAAGAATAGAGTGCCCCTTCGGGGCAGAAATCTCACAAAATCGTTTCAAATCAAACAAATCAAAAAAGAGAAAATAAGAAAGATTTGGATAGATTTGAAAGATTTGACTTCCGCTTCGCACGTTGACCGTTGGTTCTCGCCGCAGGCGACTAAGAAAAGGAGTGCGCTTCGCGCAGAAATCTCACAAATCGTCACAAATCAAACAAATCAAAAAAAGATAAAAAGATTTGTTGGTTTTCTCGCCGCAGACGACTAAATATTTAGTACCTTTACGGGCAGAACCAATGGCTGTTAGCCAAAGGATAGTATTAATCTCAGAAATCATAACAAATCAAATATATAGTGAAATGGATTTAGTGAAGGAACACAATAAAAGATACGGGTTCTTCCGTGAGATAACAGGCATGGCGATGAAGGTTCATAGCAAATACCACTATGGCTTGTTGGAATCTGCTTACGAGGCAGCCTTGAAATATCTTTTGGAGTTGGAAGGACATAAGGTAGAACGACAGGTTCCCTTGCCAATCTATTGGGATGACGTACAGTTGGATCAAACATACAGAATGGATTTGGTGGTAGATGGCAATATCGTTGTGGAACTGAAATCCTTGGCTCACATAGACACTCCTCATCGTCGACAGCTATGGAACTATATGAACTTGACACATCTGCCCTATGGAATGCTTATCAATTTCAGTCCAGAAGGGTTATATTCAGAATGGTATCATCGTGATGAAAGGACCTCTATCATTGACAAGATTAAATTGTTATGAAGGAGTGCTCCTATCGGGGCAGAACCAACGGTCACTGTTCGCGAAGCGAGGGAAAGTAAATCTCACAAATCGTCACAAATCGTCACAAATCAAACAAAAGATAAAAATATTTGAAAGATTTGGATAGATTTGAAAGATTTCTCGCCGCAGGCGACTAAAGAATAGAGTGCCCCTATCGGGGCAGAAATCTCACAAATCTTCATAAATTAAAAAAATCAACTAAAGATAAAAAGATTTGAAAGATTTGGATAGATTTGAAAGATTTCTCGCCGCAGGCGACTAAGAAAAGGAGTGCGCTTCGCGCAGAAATCTCACAAAATCGTCACAAATCAGACAAATAAAAAAGATTTGAAAGATTTGGATAGATTTGTATGATTTCTCGCCGAAGGCGACTAAATGCTTAACATGATGACCCCCAAAAGTTAGTCAAAACTTTTGGGGGTCACTACATTTTAGCACACCCCTTTTGGGGGGGTATAACCATCAATGACGGGTTATTGTTGTGGGGTGTCGTCGCCCAGTTCGGCGAGCACACGCTCATACTGCGCTAACAGCCAGGCGTTTTGCTCGGGGATGGTGAGGTGGCTGTTGTCGAGTTCGATGGCATCGTCGGCCTTGCGCAGCGGACTCACCTCACGGTGGCTGTCGAGATAGTCGCGCTCCTTCACGTTCTGCAGAATCTCATCGTAGTTGGCCTCCTCGCCCTTGCCCAGCAGTTCCTTGTAGCGGCGCTCCGCACGCACCTCGGCACTGGCGGTGATGAAGACCTTCAACTCTGCATCAGGGAACACCACGGTGCCGATGTCACGTCCGTCCATCACCACACCCTTCTCTGCACCCATCTGCTGCTGTTGAGCCACGAGGCACTCCCTGACGAAGCCGATGGCAGAAATCAGACTCACACGGTTGGATACCTCCATGCCGCGGATTTCCTTCTCCACACACTCGCCGTTGAGGTAAGTGTCGGGCTTGCCCGTCTCTTCGTTCAGCGCGAACGAGATATGTGCTTCGGGCAGCAGGGCTTTAAGCCGTTCCTCATCGATGCTGTCGTCGTCGCCGAAAAGGCCGTTGCGCAGGGCAAAGAGAGTCACTGCACGGTACATCGCCCCAGTGTCTACGTAGATATAGCCAATGGCACGTGCCAGGTCCTTGGCCATCGTGCTCTTGCCACATGAGGAGTGGCCGTCTATCGCTATGGTAATCTTTCTCATTGTTGGTAGGATTTTTGTGATGAATTAGATATTGAAGGCGGCATTCACCAGTATCGATGACGACGACACATGGTATTTGCCGTAGGAAACGCTGATTTTGAAACGGTCGAGGGTGACACCCGCTCCGAGGGTGAGTCCGGCACCATGGCTGCTCTCGCTGTCGCCATCGCTCACCTTCATCTCGTTGGCATGGCGGAAGTTCAAACCGCCACCCACCCATATCTGCTGCGAGAGCAGCAGTTCGGCACCCACACTCAGGTGCTCGATGAACTTGTAGTCCCAGTGGGTGAGGTCCTGCATCGTGGCAGAGAGGCGCAGCGGCGCCCCCTTCAACCTCTTCGTCACACCCACTTGCAGGTCGAAGGGAAGACGCTCATACTCGTCGTCGAAAGCCTTCAACTGGCCGCCAAGGTTCTTCGCCACCGCCGACAACGACAGGTCGGCTTCGGAGTCGTAGTAGTTGAGTCCCAGGTCCACGCACATCGCTATGGAGTTGTAGTCGGCGATATACGACGACACCCATTTCGCCGTGATGCCGCCCACGAGCCGGTCGGTGAGGTTGTAACTCAGGTAGGCAGCCAGGGATATCTCCTTGGCGGAGAACTCGCCGTGCTGCACGTTGTTGGCATCCATCTCCTTCATCTTGCCGTAGTCCATATACTGCCCGCTGGCTCCGAGCATCATGCGGTCTTTCGGCTCCCAGCAGTAACTGGCGCTTGCCGTATTGGCTCCAGCCATGTAGTTCATGAAGTTCAGCCCGATGGTGCGGTCGCTGACCGACGAGAGGAGGGCAGGATTGGAGAAGATGAGCGAGGGGTCGTCTTCGATGAGGCTGATGTTCTGTCCGCCCAATGCTGCTCCATGCGCGCTCACGGGGAGCCGCAGGAAATTGTAGGCCGTCTGGCTTTCCTGTCCCCAGAGTGCCATGCTGGCGAGCGATAAGAGGAGCGTTACAACACCTTTTTTCATCTTTTTAGTCTTTTTGGCAGCAAAGATACACCATTTTTCAAATATCTGAGTTATTTTTGCATTGTGAAATCCACCGATGGGCCTTCTTTTATGAAGTTCATGGTTTTTCCCACTATGATATAACGGATTTTCCGTCATATTATTGGGTGAGCCGCCGCCTTTTTCATCGATGGGTGAGGGCGTGGCGCTATCGCCATCGCCCAGTGTGTATCACTGCGAATGGAACAGAAGAAATCTCCCGCTGCCGACCTCGACCGCCGCCGACCTGCCATGCTGGTCCTTGGGGCGATGGTGGCGCTTGCGCTATTGTGGGCAGCCCTCGAATACAACGCCAGCAGCCTCTTCGGCGATGACGAAGCCGCTCTCCTCGACGAGATAGCCGAGGAGATGGAGTATATGCCGCCCTTTGAGGACAACGACCCGTTGCCCATGCCCGAGGAGCGACTCTCTCTCAGCGACCAGGTGGTGGTCGACGAGGAGCAGACGTCGACGGAAGAGGAAGAGAAGGCCGACGAAGTGGCACCACCGCCTCTTCTCGTCACCGAGACAGAGGAGACTCCCGAGGCGCTCGACCGGCTCGTGGAGGAGGAGGAGAAGAAGGACGAAAAGCCAGAAGACCAACCGATGCGGCTTTCCGAGCAAGCCCCATTGTTCCCCGGAGGGATGATGCAGTTGATGAAGTGGCTCACGAAAAACCTGAAGTATCCCGAGTCTGCCCGCAAGGCCAAAATCAGCGGCAAGGTGGTGGTGGCGTTTATGGTGAATACCGACGGCAGCGTGAGCGACGTGAGACTGCTCAAGACCGTGGAACCCAGCCTCGACAACGAGGCGCTGCGTGTGGTGCGCATGATGCCGAAATGGGAACCCGGCATCAGCAACGGCAAGGTGAGCCGCACCCTCGTGCACCTTCCTATCGTATTCAAGTTCTAAAAACCACATATTACCATGCTCAATTCAAACGAAATCCTCAACCTGGTCAACGATTACCTCGCGCATATCGCCTACGACAGGAAGCCCGCGAGCCTCTACGAACCTATCAAATATGTGCTCTCGCTGGGCGGGAAGCGCATCAGGCCCTCGTTGCTCCTGCTCGCCTATAACCTCTATAAAGACGACCCCGAGACGGTGCTGCCCACCGCCTGCGCCCTGGAGACCTACCACAACTACACGCTGCTCCACGACGACCTCATGGACAATGCCGACCTGCGCCGCGGCCACATGACCGTGCACAAGCGCTGGGATGTCAACACCGCCATCCTCTCGGGCGACTCCATGCTTGTGCTGGCTTTCAACCAGATGATGCAGTGTGGCGACGACAAACTCCGCGATATCCTGCAACTCTTCACCGTCACCGCCCTTGAGATTGGGGAGGGTCAGCAGTATGACATGGATTTCGAAAACCGCAACGACGTGACCGAGGAGGAGTATATCGAGATGATACGCCTGAAGACCAGCGTGCTGCTGGCCTGCGCCACGAAGATGGGGGCCATCCTAGCCGGGGCGGGGCGCGACGACACCGAGCGGCTCTATGCCTTCGGCGAGAAACTCGGCCTGGCTTTCCAACTGCAAGACGACTTCCTCGATGTCTACGGCGACACCAAGGTGTTTGGCAAGGCTATCGGCGGCGACATCCTCTCCAACAAGAAGACGTATATGCTCATCAATGCGCTCGCCCTCGCCGACGAACGGCAGCGCAACACCTTGCAGAACTGGCTCCTCATGGCCGACCCCGACCCGCAGGAGAAGATAGCAGCGGTCACCGAACTCTACAACGAGATTGGCATCAATGAGTTGGCTACGGAGAAAATCAAGTTCTACTTCAAGGAGTGCCTGAAGGAACTCGATGCCGTGGCAGTGCCCGAGGAACGGAAGACCGAACTCTATGCCTACACCCGTGAATTGATGAAACGCGAATACTGATGGTGCTGCCATTACGCCTATGCCATACCGAAGACTGCCGAAAACTGATGCCGCACGGCTCAAGGCCCTCGAGGCCATCGCCGACAACAACGTGGTCTATACCGTCGAAGGACGGTTCATCGACCGCGATGCCGTGGCGCAGGCCCAGCGGCTCTATGCCCAGATGAGCGACGCGCTCTCGCAATACCGCACCTGCATGCGCACGCAGGTAAGGTACTCGAAACGCATTACCCCGCTGCAGCACCATGCCATGACCTATGTGAGCCATTTCCTGCAAGTGCTCTTCCTCGCCATAGAGCGGGGCGAAGTGGAAAGCAAGTGGCTAACGCTCTATGGCTTGTCGGCGGAGCAGAGGGTGGTGCCTTACCTCAAGACCTCGGAGGCGGTGATGGAATGGGCGCCAAAGGTGATTGAGGGCGAGAAGCGCAGGATAAAGCAAGGGGGCAAACCCATCCTCTCGCCGCCCATCGGCGCTGTCATCACCCATTTCGACGTGTTCAAGTCGATGTATGAGGCACAGCGGCAATACCAGGCGCGCACCACCAGTGCCCTTGCCGATATCAACGCCCTCAGGCCCGCTGTCGATGACATCATCCTCAGGGTGTGGAACATGGTGGAGAAACATTACGAGAACGAGCCTCCCGAGACGCGATTCAACCTCTGCCGGCGTTTCGGGGTGGTGTATTACTACCGCAGGCATGAGGAACGTGAATGCTGATGCAGTTTATCGACACACATATCCATATCGACGGCGAGGAGTTTGACGCCGACCGTGCCGAGGTGGTGGAACGGGCCAGAGAGACAGGGGCACAGTATCTCTTCGTGCCGTCAATCGACCTGCCCTCAGTGACGAAGGTGCTCGATGTATGCCACCAATACCCGGGATTTGCTTTCCCCATGATAGGACTTCATCCCGAGGAGGTGCGCGACGACTTCGCCAGCGTCATCCGGCAGATGGAGGCGATGCCTATGGAGGAGTTCATCGCCATCGGCGAGGTGGGACTCGACTTCTACTGGAGCCGTGAATACGAACAGCAGCAGTTGGAGGCTTTCCGGCTGCAGGTGGAGTGGGCATGCCGCACCCGCCTGCCGCTCATGATTCACTGCCGCAAGGCACAGAATGAGTTGACGCATATCTTGCGGGAATATAAGGACGACCTGCCCGGTGGCGTGTTCCACTGTTTCACCGGCAACCTGCAGGAGGCACGGCAACTCCTGGAGTTCGACAACTTCGTACTGGGTATCGGCGGCGTGCTGACTTTCAAGAAGAGCCATTTGCCGGAAGTGCTGTCGCAGTTGCCCATCGAGCGCATCGTACTGGAGACCGACGCACCCTACATGGCTCCTGTTCCCATGAGGGGGAAGCGCAACGAGAGCGCCTATCTCGTGCATGTCATCCAGCGGATGGCAGAGAGCATGGGGTGCTCTCCCCAACAGGTGGCAGAGCAGACCACCCGCAACGCCCTGAGGGTCTTCGATATCAGCCGTCAGCATCACCCCTAATTCTATACTGTTATGAAGAAATATCTTGTCATTCTCATCATTGCCCTCGCAGCCGCCACGGCGGAAGGCTTCGCCCAAGACCTTGTGCCAAAGGGCAAACTGGTGTATATGGAGTATACTGACTTCCTGAGGTCGGGCGACGTCTTCGAGAACTACAAGGCGCGTCTGCTCGAAGGGGGTAGGGTAGAGGTTTCGGTCTATGATTACTATCAGGATTTCGACAGCCTCACCGTCTATGGCGACCGCCAGCCGCTCGACTCCATCCAGCGGGTCATTACGCGGTGGATAGAATGGTTCAACCCCAAGGGCAAGCGCGCCAACGACGAAAGAAACAAGGGACGCTTCATGGCGGTATACGACAGTGGCGACACCTTGTTGGTAGAGCGTTTCACCTGGTGCTGGGGCATGAAGGATATTCAGGAATACCTGATGAACTATTCCACGTATCAGAAGACCCTGATGCCGTTTGAGGAAATCAAGGGACCCATCTCCGAAGACATCCGTTGGCACAATGGCATGGCTTATTTATACTATACGCCCAGGAAGGGTGTCACGGCACGGCGCTACAAGGGCGCCGGGAAGGAATTCCTCGTGTTCAAGAACTCAAAGGGCGCGGTGACCGACATCTGGATGAAATCGATAGAGAAGAAATATGGCAGTGAGATAGAAGACGGGTGGATGGCCATCTTTAGTGGCGTATATGAGAACGAGACGGGCATGTCGGTGTTTGGCAAGGTGAACGCGGCAGAGCGGCGCTACGAAGGGCACCCGGGCAGCGAAATCAGATTCGAAATCAAAGCAATCGAAGGTGGCTACCAATTCACCGACACCATCTTATGGGGAGCCAGCCGCATACAGGAGGTGAACCCACCGCCTGGCGCACCACCGGGATGGGGCGGGGCAGGAGCCATGACGGGACCCACTACATGGGTGGTGAAATTCACCCCCGACGGACTGCATGTGAAGGAGTTGAAGACGGGTATCAACGCGCCCACACATCCCAACTTCGGCAAGGAGTTCACCCTCAAGAAGATACGCGGGCCATACTGCTATTGTGCCGACCCGTGGGCCATCACTACCGAACAGCCGCTGACGGCGGGGCAACTCTCCCTACTCACCAGCGTACAACTCCGTGAGATGCTGTCGGAGATAGAGAAACGCCATGCCGACGGCTCAAGTCTCACCGACATGGAGCGGCTCAACAAGTCGTTCTTGCAGTATTTCATCAGTCATCATCAAGGAAAATAGGTGGGTTTTCTTCCTTTTCCCGAAAAATTGATTTACCTTTGCACGCGGGAAACACCCCTCCCGATGATGCGAACCCTGATTCGCTTTAGCAGAAAATAAAAAACCAACATAGATGCAACAGTTTCGACTATTTCTCATGCTTTGCGCCATCGTTGCGCTCAGCGCATGCAATGCCGACAAGAAACGGATACAGTCATACATCGAGAACTACCATCCCGACACGGAGATAGAACTCGAAGGGGATGTGAATGTGGATTCCACATTCTGCCCTCTTGCTGCCCTCGAGGCGACATCGCTCGAAATCATGGCCCATCGCATGAACTTGCTTCACCTGCTTGATGAGAACCCCGACTCGGCCTTCGCCCTCGCGCGCCAACTCAACCAGCGGTATGCTGGCGACAATGCCTTTGCCAGCCTGGCTTATCCCACTGGTCCGAAGAACAGGTTGTCGTATCAGGTGAAATGCACGGTCGACGGCAACGAGCGCTATGTGGTGTTCTTCAAGAATGTGGACGACGACAACATCGAGGCCAGTTCGATAGAGGTGGATGAGGCGATAGACAGTTTGATGTCGAGTTTCACGATGCTGAAAAACGGTCTGAGCATCATCCTCAACGACAAAGGTCAGCCTGCCGAGACGAAACGGAAGGCGGATAAGCCCCGGCGTGAGGCCGACGAAGAACCGCAGGCCCGCGAACAGCAACCCGCCGAGGGTGACAGTTCACCGGAACCGGCGGATGCGGAGCGCACCGAATAAGGGGTGGCTTTCTCAAAACAATTGTCCAGATTGCGGTAAAGGCCCTACCTGTCAAAACAATGACACAGAGGTACTGAGTATTTCATTTCTCAGTACCTCTGTGTTGTTTTGTTGGTCACTCCACTTTTTTAGTCGCCTACGGCGAGAAATCATACAAATCTATCCAAATCTTTCAAATCTTTTTTTCAATTATGATTTGTTTGATTTGTACCGATTTGTGAGATTTCTGCGCGAAGCGCACTCCATATTTCAGTCGCCTACGGCGAGAAATCATACAAATCTATCCAAATCTTTCAAATCTTTTTTTCAATTATGATTTGTTTGATTTGTACCGATTTGTGAGATTTCTGCGCGAAGCGCACTCCATATTTCAGTCGCCTACGGCGAGAAATCATACAAATCTATCCAAATCTTTCAAATCTTTTTTTCAATTATGATTTGTTTGATTTGTACCGATTTGTGAGATTTCTGCGCGAAGCGCACTCCCTTTTTCAGTCACCTACGGTAAAATTCCGTCTTCCTTAGTTGAGCCCGTATTGCAAGATGAGCGGTCTGTATTGCTGGGCAAACTCCTTTTGGGTGATTTCCCTCCCGTTCTCATTGTAGAAGAGTACCTCTTCCTCGTGGTTGTCGTGGGCATAGCGGAATTCGACAGCCTTCTCGCCATTGGCGTGGAGGAGAATGACTTTCATCTTCTTGCCGTCTTTCATTTCGATGCAACGGCGGTGGTCCTCGTCCCACAGTTCACCGGTGAACGCCGAGTCTTCGTTCACGACGAGTTGCTTGGGACCGGTCATCTTCACCTCGTCGGTGGCAAAACTGGCTTGTTGCTTCTGGCAAGACACGCCGACAAGCAGCAGCGCACCGCAAAATAGTATGATAGCCTTTTTCATTGTTAATCTTATTTGTGCTAATGAATAGAACCCACCTTTAATCTTCAATGGTTATTTCCACCGGACAGTGGTCGGAACCCATTACCTCGGTGTGGATGATGGAGTCGGTGACTTGAGGGAAAAGGCGGTTGGAGACAACGAAATAGTCGATGCGCCACCCCGCGTTCTTCTCGCGGGCGCGGAAACGGTACGACCACCACGAATAGGTCACCTTGTCGGGGTAGAGACGCCGGAAGGTGTCGCTGAAGCCCGCTTCGAGCAACGAACCGAACTTCGCGCGCTCCTCGTCGGTAAATCCCGCGTTGCGGCGGTTGGTCTTCGGGTTCTTCAGGTCTATCTCCTGATGAGCCACGTTGAGGTCGCCGCAGAGCACCACGGGCTTCTTCGCGTCGAGGCCCTGCAGGTATGCCCTGAAGTCGTCTTCCCACTTCATGCGGTAGTCGAGGCGTCGCAGACCGTCCTGCGCATTGGGCACATAGGCGTTGACCAGGAAGAAGTCTTCTGTCTCGAGGGTGATGACACGCCCCTCATGGTCGTGCTCGTCGATGCCTATGCCATAACTCACAGAGAGGGGTTTCTTCCTCGTGTAGATGGCAGTGCCCGAATAGCCTTTCTTGTCGGCGTAGTTCCAATACGACTCATAGCCGTCGAACTGCAGGTCGAGTTGTCCCTCCTGCATCTTTGTCTCTTGCAGACAGAAGAAGTCGGCATCGAGGGCCTTGAAAGCCTCCTCGAAGCCTTTTCCCGCACAGGCGCGCAGGCCGTTGACGTTCCAGGATACCAGTCGCATGGGCTATTTCTTACCGTAATAATATAATACGCGGTTCAATGTCCTGACATCGCCGTCGACCTCAATCGTGTTGAACAGGATATACACAATCATCTCGTTCTTGTAGAACTCGCCACAGGGATAGTATATCGATGATGCGCCGTAGATGTTGTAGTTGGCAATCTGGGCGGCGTATTTCAACTTGATGGTATGCTCTTTGCCGTCGTAGTTGAACGTGCGCTCCAACTGGTCGGCCGTCAGTGGCAGGGCCATGAAGGTGTAGAATCCTTTGTCTTTAGAGGTGTTGGCATAGAACTGCAGCACGTCTTTGAAAATGCCTTCTCCGGCATTGGTGATGATGTTGCGGAGGTTCTCGTCAGCGATTCCCGGCGTGAGGGCCCTGTAGGGGAAGTCGTAGATGGTGAACAGGGAGTCGGAAGCAGTGACGGCGGAATGCACCAGGATGGAGTCCATGCGCGAACTGTCGTTCACGAAATAGATGTATCCGTTGTATTCACCGGCCATCTCGGCTATCATCGCAGCCTTGTCGGCGGGGGTCAATGGTTTGACTTTGTTGCTGTCGTCATCGGTGTCGCTCAGACACGACGTCATCGTGAAGCCCATCGCTGCCACACACAGCATGAGCATCGTAAAAAACCTGTACTGTTTCATAATCTGTAGTTTTTTAATTTTCGCTTTCTTTCGCAAGAGGTAGTGGGGTTGCTCCAAATTGGCGAAAGGAGGTTGGTTTATTTTCCAATCAATTTCATGAATTCCTCGCGGGTCTTTGCTTGGTTGAAGGCTCCGCAGAAGTCGCTCGTGGTGGTGATGGCGTTCTGTTTCTCCACGCCACGCATCTGCATGCACATGTGCTTGGCTTCTACCACCACCATCACGCCCAGTGGGTGGAGGGTGTCCTGGATGCACTGCTTGATTTGCTGGGTCATCCGTTCCTGCACCTGCAAACGGTGGCTGTAGATGTCGACCACGCGGGCTATCTTGCTCAGGCCGGTGATGTAGCCCTTGGGGATATACGCCACATGCACCTTGCCATAGAATGGCAGCATGTGGTGCTCGCACATCGAGAAGAAATCGATGTCTTTCACAATCACCATCTGGTCGTATTCCTCAGCAAACAGGGCATCGGTGAGTACTTTATGGGGGTCTTGCGTGTATCCCCGGGTGAGGATTTGCATGGCCTTGGCCACGCGGAGAGGTGTCTTCTGGAGTCCCTCGCGGGTGGGGTCTTCGCCCAGCAGGCGGAGGATATCTGTATAGTGTTTGGCGAGGGCGTCGATGCCCTCGCGGAATTCTGTCTCAGGATTCATGTCGCTTGTCTTAGTATTTGCCCACAGTGATGGTGGTCTTGATCACACATGCTGTCTTGTAACCCAGTTTCTTCATCTTCTTCACCATCTCGGTGGCATCGTCTTGTTTGCGGAAGTTGCCGAAGCGGCAGCACCACCGTGGAGAGTAGAAGTGTACGTAGATGGGGTAGCCCGGAACCTGAGTCTTCAGTTTCGCGCCAATCTCCTGGGCTTTGGCACGGTCGACACGGGTGTTGCTTCCGGCGAAGACCTGTACACGGTAGCCAGAGACCTTGCGGCTGTTGCTCATCAGTTTCTTCCTGGAGTCGCTGACAGTGGCGTTCTCCTCAAACTCCTTCATCTTCTGTGCACGGGCTGCTTCACGCCTCTTCTTCTCGCGTTCGCGACGCTCCTTGTCGGCAGCCTCGTCTTCGCGTGAACTCACACGGTCGCGACGGGCCGACGAGCCGCTGCGCTCGGCCTGACTCGTAGAACTCCCTTCTCTGCGCTGGGTGCTCTCCTGGCGTGGGGCGTCTTCGCGGGCCCTGCTCTGGTCTTGCTGTTGACTGCCGCCTTCTTTTTTGCTGCCGTTGACGAGTTTGCTGATGTCGTCGCTCTGTTTCACCGACACCGAACCGCCTTTGTCGTCTTTCTGCAGGTGGTCGAGGAAGGTCTGCGAATGTGCCGCTACTGAGAAGCAGATGGCAGTCGCCATGATGGCGATGGTTTTTCTCATCTCTTGATGTTTTTTGATGTTTTAAGAGGCCTTAAAGTCCTTCGGGACTTTCAGGACTTTGTACCTTTGGTAATCGGGGGAGCCTGATACAGGTCTCCCCCGAAAAGGGTGTTGGTATTATTTCCAGGCGTCGATGATGCCTTTGAAGTCGGCGGCCTTCAGAGAGGCACCGCCGATGAGGCCACCGTCGATGTCGGGTTTGGCAAACAGTTCCTTGGCATTGCTGGGCTTGCAACTGCCGCCGTAGAGGATAGAGGTGTTGTCTGCCACTTCTGCTCCGTACTTTGCTGCCACAACGCTGCGGATGAAGGCGTGGATCTCCTCTGCCTGCTCGGCAGTAGCGGTCTTGCCGGTACCGATGGCCCAGATGGGCTCGTAGGCGATGATGATGTTGGAGAACTCCTCTGCGGTGAGGTTGAAGACGCTGCCTTCGAGTTCGGCTTTCACCACGTCGTTCTGCTTGTTGGCCTCACGCTCTTCGAGGCTCTCGCCGATGCAGAAAATCACTTTCAGACCGTTCTTCAGGGCGAGCAGCACCTTCTCCTTCAGTATCTCGGGAGTCTCGGCGTAGTATTCGCGGCGCTCAGAGTGTCCCAGAATCACATATTGTGCTCCGGTGCTCTTCACCATCTCTGCCGACACCTCACCGGTGTAGGCACCCTTCTCCTTGTCGGCACAGTTCTCTGCTCCCAGACCGATAGTGTTCTGGTCGAGGAATTGTGCAATGCTTGCCAGGTGGATGAAGGGGGTGCAGATCACCACGCCGCAGTTGGGTTTGTCGGCAGCGAGGCTGTCGTTCAACTCTTTTGCCAATGCGATACCGTCTTGCAGGGTCATGTTCATTTTCCAGTTGCCTGCTACAATTTTCTTTCTCATTTTTTTTGTTTTGATTATATGGGTTATTTTATGGGTTTTCTTTTTGGGGGGTGGGCCTTTATGGGCTATCTGGGCCTTTATGGGCCTTTATGGGCCTTTATGGGCCTTTATGGGCTATCTGGGCCTTTTGGGCTGTCTGGGCCTTGTGGGGTTTTAGGGGTGGTGCGTCTTCTTTTCAGCCAGCGGGTCCAGGCCCAGAGGCGGTCGGCTATGGTCAGGGCTAGGAGGGGCACGGCGAAACTCAGCAGTATCTTCGCTATCTTCCTCAGCGGCGATTCCTCGGGCAGATGTCCGATGGGCAACTGGTGGAGTGGGGCACTCAGGGCTTCTGCGGTGGGCAGGAAGTGGTGGCTCCACTTGCGTATCACTTGTCCGCCTTTCAGCAGCAGCAGTCCGGGGTTGCTGCGTATGATGGTCTTCAGCGTCGTGGCATCGCAGGTGCAGAAGGGATATTCTGCTCCTGTGAGGTTGCGCCACCGCTCTATGCCGCTGTCGCCGCTCGACGTGAGGCAGTAGAACGCGTAGCCGTTGTCCTGGCTGTACTCATATATCTGGTCGATCTCGCCGAAGTCGCTGTCGCTGGCGTTCTCCAGCATTGGCGCTACGAGCAGGAAGGTGTAACTGGTGTCGGCAAGCACTTCCTCGGTGATGTCGTCGCCCGTATCGATGCGCTCTATCGAGAAGTCGTGGATGGGTGGCACGTATCCCTCGCGGGTCATCACCGTCTTGCTGTCGATGAATGTCCAGGTGGAGTCGGGGTAGTTGTCGAGCGTGAATTCCTTCCTTTCCCCGTCTTTTTCCAAGATAAAGGTAGTCTCAAACTGTGGCTGCTCTTCCGTTTCAGGGATTTCCATCCCCTTGCGGATGTCGGCTCCCACATGATAGGGGCGGAAGTCGAAGAGAGGCAGGTTGTAGAGACAGTAGAGACTGGTGGCCACGATGAAGAGAGCCGTGTAGTTGATGACGATGCCCTGGTTGGTCTTCGAGATGAAGCGCACCATGCTCAATGGCCGCCAGCACACCACGATGGCAGCCACAAGCAATACGATGTTCTTGAGCAGCGTCTGACCGTTGGTGAGGTGTATGGCATCGCCGAAACACCCGCAGTCGCTCACGGGGTTGGCTATCCACAGCCATAGCGACACCACCGTCATGAAGGCCATCAGCAGCAGGGTGAGCCGCGACACCGTGCGCCGGTGGATGGCCATCAGCAGGAAAACGCCCAGGCAGAACTCCAGGGCCGAAAGCAGAATGGAAAGCGTGAGTGCCATCCATTCGGGCATCACTCCTGGCAGCGACAGTGCGCTGAGGTAGTCTTCTATCTTATATTGGGTGCCTCTCGGGTCAATGGCTTTCACAAACCCGGAGAGGATAAGTGTTGCCGCAAGGACGATGCGGCACACGTTCACCAGGATGTTACTGATCTTGTTCACTGAGTTTGATAAGGCCAAACATGGCGTAGTTGATGATGTCCATGTAGTTGGAGTCGATGCCCTCGGATACAAGGGTGGCGCCTCCAAGGTTCTCTATCTCTTTCACTCTTTGCAACTTGGTGAGGATGAGGTCGGTGTAACTGCTCACCCGCATGCCCCGCCATGCCTCACCGTAGTCGTGGTTCTTGCGGAGCATCAGTTGCAAGGTGGATTCGGCGTGGCGGTCGTAGAGGGCAAGGGCGTCGTCGGCACTCATGTCGGTGTGGTCGGCATAGCCTTGCTCCAACTGTATCAGTCCGACGATGCCGTAGTTGACGAGTGCCATGAATTCCGGGCGGATGCCTTCGCCCACGAGCGACTCTCCGGTCACTTCGAGAGAGCGGATGCGGCTGGCCTTGATAAACAGTTGGTCGGTGAGCGATGACGGGCGCAAGATGCGCCATGAAGCCCCGTAGTCGTGGAGTTTCTTCGCAAAGAGGGTGCGGCATTCTGCCAAGGCTGCCCGAAACTGGTTTTCTGTCTTCTTGAAATCCTGCATCACATCATTTTTTTACAGTCTGCAAAGTTACGCATTTTTTTATAATCACCCAAATATGCACTTGTTTTTTAAACCTTTTTAGATGGCTGCGGTAAAACACCGGCATACCCATCAGCATGAGTGATGGTTACGAAGCAGCCCCGACTTGTTAAAAAATCTGAAAATCTTTAAAATACATTGAACTATTTCCGCTTTTAGGAGTTATAATATATAGAAAGAAGAGTTAAAATGAGAACAAAATTTTCCATTGCCGCCATCTGCCTCGCCGGACTGGTGGCTACCGGCTGTAATTCAGAAAGCGAAAACAAGAAACCACCCCAGGCCGACATCCAATACAAGACGCGTGGAAATGATTTTTGGGGCACTCTGCGCAGAATCTCATTTTTTTTATATACTTTTGCACCGCTTTTGCGAATTCTACGACAATGAAACTGTATTCGGATGCCGAACTAGCACAAATCCTCGATAAGGATATCTTCCACCTCATCTCCGACGTGGCCGACACGCTCGGCGTGGAATGCTATGTCGTGGGAGGGTATGTGAGGGATATCTTCCTCGAACGGCCTTCGCACGACATCGACGTGGTGGTGGTGGGCAGCGGCATCATGGTGGCAAAAGCCCTCAAGGAGAAGATGGGCAAGGGCGCCCACCTCTCCGTGTTCCGCAACTTCGGCACGGCACAGGTGAAATACCACGACATGGAGGTGGAGTTCGTAGGGGCGAGGAAAGAGAGTTACCGCCGCGACAGCCGCAAACCCATCGTGGAGGACGGCACATTGGAGGACGACCAGAACCGCCGCGACTTCACCATCAACGCCATGGCCATCTGCCTCAACAAAGACCGCTTCGGAGAACTCGTCGACCCCTTCTACGGACTCGACGACCTTGCCGACGGCTATATCCGCACCCCTCTCGACCCCGACATCACTTTCTCCGACGACCCCTTGCGGATGCTTCGCTGCGTGCGTTTCGCTACCCAACTGGGCTTCTATATAGATGAGGAGACCTTCGAGGCCCTGGAGCGAAACAAGGACCGTATAAAAATCATCAGCGGAGAGCGCATTGCCGAGGAACTCAACAAAATCATGCTGGCCAAACACCCCAGCAGGGGCATTCACGAGCTCTACCGTTGTGGACTCCTCCAACTCATCCTCCCCGAATTGGTGCAACTCGACGTGGTGGAGACACGCAACGGCAGGGCCCACAAAAACAATTTCCACCACACCATGGAGGTGTTGGAAAATGTTTGTAAAAAATCCGACAACTTATGGCTCCGTTGGGCAGCCCTGCTCCATGATATCGGCAAACCCAAGAGCAAGCGCTGGGACCCCCTCGTGGGATGGACTTTCCACAACCATAACTACATCGGCGCGAAGATGGTGCCGCAGATCTTCCGCAGACTGAAGTTGCCGCTCGACCAGAAGATGCATTACGTGGAGAAACTCGTCAACTTGCACATGCGGCCTATCGTTATTGCCGACAACGAGGTGACCGACAGCGCTGTGAGGCGCCTGCTCTCTGAGGCTCAGGATGATATCGACGACCTGATGACACTTTGTGAGGCGGATATCACCAGCAAGAACCAGGTGCGCAAACAGCAGTTTCTCGACAATTTCGTCACCGTGAGGGAGAAGTTGGCTGAGTTGGTGGTGAAAGACTACAAACGGCTGTTCCAACCTTGTGTCGACGGCGATGAAATCATGCGGATGTTCGGCCTCAGGCAAGGGAAGGCCGTGGGCGAACTCAAGACCTACATCAAGGAAGCCGTGCTCGACGACAAGGTGGAGAATGAGCCCGAAAAACTCAAGGAAATCCTTGTGAAAAAATTTGAAGAACTGAAAGCCGAAGGCATCATCACCGAACAGGATTTTATCTGATGCTGCCAGCAGCAACGACCACTCGAAAAAATGTCCCGTTCGCCGCTATATCTTAGCGACACCACTCATCCGTTGTATAGGCGCATCATGGGCTTGAAGACCTTTTTGGGGTGGATAAAGTAGTAGAGATTTTAGCATGCTTCCACTATAATTAATGTTAAATATACGCTTACAATCCCTAAACAGTTGAGAATTTTTGGTATATTTGCAAGTTGAAAGCCCAAATTTACACTTTGGCTTTCCCCATTTGGGAGAATTCTTACAAATGTATTAAATAGATATGAAAAAGAACAAAATCTTCATGCTTGTAGTTGCTACGGCATGCCTCGTGGCATGTGGTGGCAAAAAGGGAGGTATGAACTTTGGCGACAATGAGTTTCCTGTGGTGACAGTGGAACCCCAGTCGGCCGGTTCGGAAACCACCTATCCCGCCACCATCAAGGGTGTGCAGGATGTTGAAATCCGTCCGAAAATCTCTGGCTTCATCACACGTATCAATGTGAAGGAAGGTCAGAACGTGGCTGCCGGACAGGTGCTCTTCGTCATCGACAACGAGACCCTCCAGGCTGCCGTGCGCCAGGCCCAGGCTGCCGTGAACCAGGCCCAGGCCGCCATCGTGCAGAGCAAGGCCACCATCAACACCGCTGAGGCAGGGCTCGCCACCGCCAAGTTGCAGTATGAGAACTCGCAGCAGTTGCACGCCAACAAGGTGATTGGCGACTTCGAACTCGCCACTGCCAAGAACACCTACACCAGTGCCCAGGCTCAGGTCAACCAGGCCAAGGCTGGTCTGCAGCAGGCAGAAGCCGCACTCGCCCAGGCCCAGGCCGGCCTCGCATCGGCCCGTGAGAACCTGTCGTTCAGTTATGTGCGCAGCCCGTCGAGCGGCGTAGTGGGAACCATTCCGTTCAAGGTGGGTGCCCTCGTGAGTGCTTCGAGCCAGCAGCCGCTCACCACCGTGTCGAACATCAGTGCCATGGACGTCTACTTCTCGATGACCGAGAAAGACGTGCTCGAGATGACCAAGTCGTCGGGCGGTCTGAGTTCTGCCGTACACCAGTATCCCTCGGTGAGACTGAAACTCGCCGACGGTTCCATCTACGCCTACCAGGGTAGGGTGGAGAAGATGAGCGGCGTCATCGATACCGGCACCGGTTCGGTGCAGGTCATCGCCCGCTTCCCCAACCCCGAGCACCTGCTCAAGAGCGGCGGTTCGGGCTCCATCATCGTGCCCCACGAGAACCACTCTGCCATCGTGGTGCCGCAGTCGTGCGTCTCCGAGGTGCAGGACAAGCACTTCATCTACGTGCTCGGTCCCGACAACAAGGTGGCCTACACCGAAATTAAGGTTGACCCGCAGAACGACGGCGTGAACTATGTGGTGACCGAAGGCCTGAAGGTGGGCGACAAGTATGTGGTGAAAGGCATCACGAAACTCACCGACCAGATGGAAATCAAGCCCATCACTCCTGCCGAGTATGAGAAGAAAATCAAGGATGCCGAGCAACTGGGCGAGAACCAGGGCGACGCCAAGAAACTGAAGAAAGCCCTGGGCATGTAACCCTCGGAAAACGTCAATCTATTTTAACAGAAGAAGATCATGACTTTTACGAATTTCATCAAGCGACCGGTGCTCTCGACGGTGATTTCCATCCTCATCGTCATCCTGGGATTCATCGGCCTCGTGACACTGCCCATCGAGCAGTATCCTGATATTGCTCCGCCTACCGTATCCGTGTTCACCTCGTATATGGGAGCCGATGCCGAGACGGTGAAGAACTCCGTGCTCGCACCCCTCGAGGAGAGCATCAACGGTGTGGAGAACATGACCTACATGACCTCGTCGGCCACGAACATGGGTTCGGCAAGCATCACCGTGTATTTCAAGCAGGGGACGAATGCCGATATGTGTGCCGTGAACGTGCAGAACCGTGTGAGTCAGGCGCTGGCGCTCTTGCCGGCAGAGGTGACCCGTGTGGGTGTCACCGTGATGAAGCGCCAGACCTCACAGGTGATGATGTTCACCCTCACCTCCGAGGATGGCCGTTACGACGACGAGTTCCTCACCAACTACAACAATATCAACGTCATCCCCGCCATCAAGCGTATCCAGGGTGTGGGCGACGTGAACAGTCCCGGTGTGAAGAGTTACTCGATGCGTATCTGGCTCAAGCCCGAGTTGATGAAGCAGTATGGCCTCGTGCCCTCCGACGTGTCGGCAGCCCTTGCCGAGCAGAACATCGAGGCTGCTCCCGGTTCGTTCGGCGAGCAGAGCAAGGTGGCCTATGAGTATGTGATGCGCTACAAGGGCCGTCTGAAGACTGCCGAGGAGTTCGGCAACATCATCATCAGCAACAGCACCAATGGTCAGACGTTGCATCTGCGCGACGTGGCCGAAGTGGAGTTGGGCGGCGCGCAGTACTCGGTGTCGATGAAGAACAACAACAAGCCCTCCGTCATGGGTATGGTGCAGCAGATTGCCGGTTCTAACGCCAACGAGATTGCGAAGAACGTGAAGCAGGTGCTCGAAGAACAGTCGAAGTCGTTCCCTCCGGGCATGATATACCGTGTGAACTACGATGTCACGGAGTTCCTCTATGCCTCTATTGAAGAGGTGGTGAAGACCCTCTTCATCACCCTCCTCCTCGTGTTCTTCGTGGTGTATATCTTCCTGCAGGACTTCCGTTCCACCCTCATCCCGATGATTGCCGTGCCCGTGTCGCTCATCGGTACATTCTTCTTCCTGAAGGTGTTCGGATTCTCCATCAACCTGCTTACCCTCTCGGCCTTGCTCCTTGCCATCGCCATCGTGGTGGATGACGCCATCGTGGTGGTGGAGGCGGTGCACGCCAAACTCGACATGGGCTACAAGAGCGCGCTCACCGCATCTATCGATGCCATGAACGAAATTTCGAGCGCCATCATCTCGATTACCCTTGTGATGGCGTCGGTGTTCATCCCCGTGTCGTTCATCGGCGGCACCTCAGGAACGTTCTACCGAGAGTTCGGTATCACTATGGCGGTGTCGATTTTCATCTCGGCGCTCAACGCGCTCACGCTGTCGCCGGCACTCTGTGCCATCTTCCTCAAACCGAAGAATGAAGACGGCTCGGAGCGCAAGATGGGCTTCCTCGACAGGATGCACGCCTCGTTCAACACGTCGTACAACAAGATTCTGGGCAAGTACCGCAACAGCGTGACGAAGATCACCCACCGTCCCATCATCGCCATCATTGCCGTGGTGGTGGGTATCGTGGCCCTCATCGCTACGATGTCGACGACGAAGACCGGACTGGTGCCCGACGAGGATACCGGTACTCTCTTCTGCGTCGTCTCGATGCCGCCGGCAACGAGTGTGGAACGCACCCGCGAGGTCATCGACCAGGTGGATGCCATGCTTGCCAGCAACACCGCCATCCAGAGCCGTGAGCAGATTCAGGGCTTCAACTTCATCGCCGGTCAGGGTTCCGACCAGGCTACGTTCGTCATCAAACTCAAGCCGTTCTCCGAGCGCGGCATCACCGAGGGTTCGATGGCTGTGCTGGGCATGATTTACAAGCAGGCTGCTGAAATCAAGGATGCCCAGATTCTCGCCTTCTCGCCCCCAATGATTCCCGGTTTCTCTGCCAACAGCGGTATCTCGCTGGTGATGCAAGACCGCACGGGCGGCGACCTGAACAAATTCTTTGAAATCACGAAGAACTACCTCGAGGAACTCAACAAACGGCCGGAGATACAGACCGCCCAGACCTCGTACAACCCCAACTATCCACAGTATATGATTGATGTGGACGTGGCGAAGTGTAAGCAGTCGGGCATCTCGCCGTCATCGGTGCTCTCAACGCTGCAGGGCTACTACGGTGGACTCTATGCCTCGAACTTCAACGCCTACGGCAAACTCTTCCGCGTTATCATACAAGGTGATGTGCAGAGCCGTATGCGTCCTGAGGGACTGAGCAACATCTACCTGCGCACACCTGCCGGCATGGCTCCTGTGACGGAGTACTGCACGATAAAGCGTGTCTACGGTCCGTCGAACATCAACAGGTTCAACATGTTCACCAGTATCAACGCCACGGCTACCGTGGCCGACGGCTACTCCACTGGTGAAGCCATCAAGGCGGTGGCAGAGGTGGCCAAGGACAACCTGCCCGATGGTTACTACTACGAGTTCTCCGGACTCACCAGGTCGGAGAGCGAGTCGAGCAACTCCACCATGCTCATCTTCCTGCTGTGTATCATGTTCGTCTACCTCATCCTCTCGGCACAGTATGAGAGTTATCTCCTTCCGCTGGCTGTAATCCTCTCGATACCGTTCGGATTGGCAGGAGCCTTCTTCTTCACCGAGATAACCGGTCACAGCAACGACATCTACATGCAGATTTCGCTCATCATGCTCATCGGTCTGCTCGCCAAGAACGCCATCCTTATCGTGCAGTTCTCGCTCGAGCGCCGCGAGACGGGTATGGCCATCTCCTGGTCGGGCATCCTCGGTGCTGCGGCACGTCTGCGACCCATCCTCATGACGTCGCTCGCCATGATTATCGGTCTGCTCCCGATGCTCTGGCCATTCGGTGTGGGTGCCCATGGCAACAATACGCTGGGCTACTCCGCCATCGGCGGTATGCTCATCGGTACGCTCTGCCAGATTTTCGTCGTGCCGGCACTGTTCGTCATCTTCCAGTCGCTGCAAGAGAAGTTCAAGCCCATGGTCTTCGAGGATGACGCCAACGAGGAAGTGGAAGCCGAACTCAAACAGTATGTTCACCATCCAACAACCTACAAAGTGGAGGAATAAGAGATATGAAGATAACCAAGATATTGCTTATGTCCATGACTGCCGCCCTTGTGACCAGTTGCGGACTCTACCAGAAATATGAGCGCCCGGAGGTGAACACCAAGGGAATCATCCGCGACAACGTGTCGCTCACCGATACCCTGGTGTCGAAGGCCGACGCCGTCACCTTCGGCAATCTGCCGTGGCGCAGCGTGTTCACCGACCCCCAACTGCAAATCCTCATCCAGCAGGCCCTCGACAACAACCCCGACCTGCTGAACGCCGCCCTCAACGTGAAGATGGCAGAGGACCAACTCAAGGTGGCACGGCTGGCATTCCTGCCGCAGTTCACCTTCTCGCCGTCGGGTACCATCGCGTCGTGGGACGGCAATCCCGCCACGAAGACCTACCAGTTGCCCGTGGCTGCCAGTTGGACCGTTGACCTCTTCGGCAACTTCCTCTCGCAGAAGCGCGCCGCACAGATGCAACTCCTGGGGATAAAAGACTACCAGGTGATGGTGAAGACCAATCTGGTGGCAGGTGTGGCCAATATGTACTACACCCTCCTCATGCTCGACCGTCAACTCGAGATTCTCGACGACATGACGCAACTCACCAAAGACACCTGGGACATGATGAAACTGCAGATGGAACTCGGCCGTGCCCGCTCGACGAGCGTGCAGAGTGCCGAGGCCAACTACTACTCGGTGCAGGCCCAGGGGGTGGACATGAGGCGCCAGATACGTGAGACGGAGAACGCCCTCTCGCTCCTCCTCGGGCAGCAGGCCCAGGCCATCTCGCGCGGCAAACTCGAGGACCAGCACCTGCCCTCACAGTTCAGCACAGGTATCGGCCTGCAGTTGCTGGCCAACAGGGCCGACGTGCACCATGCCGAGATGTCGCTCGCACAGTGCTTCTACGGTGTGGAGACAGCGCGGAGCCGCTTCTATCCCAGCCTGACCATCAATGGCACGGGTTCGTTCACCAACAGCGGTGGCGGCGCCGTCGTCAACCCCGGCAAGTGGTTGCTCTCGGCAGTGGGAAGTCTGGTGCAGCCCATCTTCATGCGCGGCACACTCACTGCCGGACTGAGGGTGGCAAAGGCCCAGTATGAGCAGGCTTACAACACCTGGCAGAACACCGTGCTCAAGGCCGGTGCCGAGGTGAGCGACGCCCTGGTGCTCTACAACTCCTCCGCCGAGAAGGCCAAACTCGAGGCCCATCAGGTGGAAGTGCTGCAGACCAACGTGGAGCACACCAAGATGCTCTTCCAGAATGCTACCAGTTCCTATCTCGAGGTCATCACCGCCCAGCAGTCGCTGCTCAACGCGCAACTCTCCCGTGTGACCGATGAATTCTACAAAATGCGTGCCGTTGTCAACCTCTACAGCGCCCTTGGCGGCGGTGGGGGCGAGTAAGGGCATTAGAGTTGCTATAGTCACTATAGTCCCTATAGTATCTATAGTCACTATAGTTCCTATAAAATTTAAAAATCACAGTCTATGCCAAGTGATATAAGTCCAAGAGCCGAAATCGACCCCAGAGCGGTCATCGGCAACAACTGCAAGATTTTCCCCTTCGTCTATATCGAGGGCGATGTGGTGATCGGCGACAACTGCATCATCTTCCCGTTCACCAGCATCCTCAACGGGTCGCGTATCGGAAACGACAACAAAATCCACCAGGGTGCCGTGATTGGAGCACTCCCACAGGACTTCGAGTTCAGGGGAGAGAAGAGCGAGTGCGTCATCGGCAACAACAACATCATCCGTGAGAACGTGGTCATCAACCGTGCCATCCATAATGGGTGCAAGACGGTGATTGGCGACAACAACTTCCTCATGGAGGGTGCCCATATCTCGCACGACACCAAGGTGGGCAACCACTGCGTGTTCGGTTACGGAACGAAGATTGCCGGCGACTGCGAGATAGGCGACGGCGTCATCTTCTCGTCGTCGGTCATCGAGAATGCGGGCACGCGAGTGGGCAACGGCGCAATGATTCAGGCTGGCACCACCTTCTCTAAGGATGTGCCGCCATATATCATTGCCGGAGGAGTGCCGGTGAAATACTGCGGGGTGAACACCACCATGCTGACGGTGAAGGGCTCGAGCGAGAAGGTGCAGAAGCACATCGCCAATGCCTACCGCCTCATCTTCCACGGCCAGACCTCGGTCTTCGATGCCGTGAACCAGGTGAAGGAACAGGTGCCCGACAGTGAGGAGATTCAGGCGCTCATCAACTTCATCAACGCCACCAAGCGCGGAATCATCTCAAAGATTTGATTTCAGAATCTGATAAGAAAACGCAGGAGCATCAGTCGTGTTCCTGCGTTTTTTTGTTGAACATGCTTGCACGATGTTTGATTCCGTTGTCTTAAATCTTGAGCCTTTTGTTCCATTATCCACAAAAAATGCCTAAATTTGCAGCGAAATTAATCTTGAGACAAATCAATCATGCGAAGAATCCTTATTTTAGGTGCCATCTTATCGGTAATGGCCCTCTGTGCCCATGCACAAAACACCTCATGGACTGCCGACAATGGCAACGGGACGTTCACCAACCCCCTGTTCTACGATGAGTTCAGCGACCCCGACATCCTGCGGGTGGGCGACGACTACTATCTGGCAGGCACCACCATGCATACCGTACCAGGACTGGTTATCCTCCACTCCAAGGACCTCGTGAACTGGGAGAACATCGCCTATTGCTTCGACCGCTTCGACTTCACCGACGACCGTTTCGCGCTGAAGAACCATGAGGAGATTTACGGTCAGGGCATCTGGGCACCATGTATCCGCTATGCCAACGGACAGTTCTATGTCTTCTCCAACGTCAACGGCAAGGGACTGCAATGCTATACCGCCAGCGACATCCGCGGTCCGTGGCAGCATCACAACATGAAGGGAAACATCTACGACCTGGGCGTGCTCTTCGACGACGATGGGAAGGTGTATGCCATACATGGCTACGGAACGGTGAAATGCACCGAACTCTATCCCGACATGAGCGGTCCGAAAGAAGAGACCGAGCGCGTCATCATCCCCGAAGGCAACGGGGTGGGGGAGGGCCACCATATTTATAAGATAAACGGGATGTACTATCTCATCTCTACCGACTACCGGCCCAACGGGCGCACGCTCTGTTCACGGTCGAAGAGCATCTGGGGACCCTACGAGACACGCGTCATCACTGCCGACGAGACCTATGGCTACCATGCCGCCTCGCTCACCCAGGTGCCACAGGGAGAGAACTACCGCATAGGACAGGACGGCACGAAATTCGGACTCGGTCCGTTGGACAAGGACGCCACGGCATGTACCAATGCCCATCAGGGTGGCATCGTGCAGGCTGCCGACGGTTCGTGGTGGGCCCTCTTCATGCAAGACTTCCACTCCATAGGGCGCACGGTGTGCCTGATGCCGATGACATGGGTCGATGGCTGGCCTATGGTGGGACTGGAAGGCAACCTCGGCCGGGCACCCCGCACATGGTACAAGCCCGATGCCACCCGAACCTGCTATGGCTCCTCCTGGAGTCTATACAGCAAAGGCGGGCCACAGCCCATCAGCGCACCCTATGTGCGCAGCGAGAACTTCGACGGGAAAGCCCTCGGCCGTGTATGGCAGTGGAACCACAACCCCGATGACAAGATGTGGAGTCTCAAAGGAGGGAAACTCAGGCTGAACACCATGCCAGCCGAACAACTGATGTGGGCCCGCAACACGCTGACACAGCGTGTGATAGGTCCGAAGTCGGTTGCTACGGTAGAACTCTATGTGAAGGGGATGAAAGACGGCGACGTGGCAGGACTGGGCAATATCAACGTGCCCTGCTCATGGATAGGCATCGTGAAGACGGGCAAGGACATCACGCTTCGGTGCTTCGAACAACTCACCAACGATACCGTTGACCAGGCTGTGACCCTGCCGCAAGGCAAGATATGGCTCAGGTGTATGGGCGACTACGACAACGACCAGGCACAGTATGCCTACTCCACTGATGGGGTGAATTTCCAAACGCTGGGGCGTATGATGCCCCTCAGTTATCAACTGCTCTCCTTCCAGGGCTCACGCCACGCCCTCTTCGCCTTCAACAAAAACGGGAGGAACGGCGGTTTTGCAGAATTCGACAACTTCACCGTCGATGAGCCTTGTGCCGACCGCAGCCAGAATATCCCCTACGGCAAGACGTTCCGCATCATCAACAAAGCCACGGGGAATCCCGCTATAGCACTCAAGCATGGCCTGCTCCACGACACCCATCCCGGCGACATGAGTGAAGAGACGAAATTCATCATCGACGACCGGGGCTGCGGCATCGTGTCGCTGCAATGTGCCGACGGGCGATACGTCAAGGTGTTTGGCGAGGGGTTGCCTGGCGACGTGCGCTTCACCACCGATATCATGGAGGCAGAGACCTTCCTGTGGCAAGACTATCTCGACCACGACTTCATGCTCCTATCGTTGCGCAACCACCGCTATATCGGGAAGAGTCCCACGACGGGAAGCCCTTACTCCATGGACTTCACGGGTGCCGACCCCGCCCGCCGCAATGGTGCCGTGCTTCACTGGGAGGAAGTGAAGCCATAAGACAAAGAAGGTGTGCCGAATTGTAGTGAGTTCCAAAAGTTAGACATAATAACTTTTGGGGCTCATCATGTTTAGACAGTGCACTCCATAGTTTAGTCGCCCTATGGGCGAGAACCAACGGTCGACGTGCGAAGCGGAAGTCAATCATACAAATCTGTTCAAATCTTTCAATTCTTTTTTTCTCTTTTTTGATTTGTATGATTTGGAATGATTTGTGAGATTTCTGCGCGAAGCGCACTCCTTTTCATAGTCGCCTACGGCGAGAAATCATACAAATCTGTTCAAATCTTTCAAATCTTTTTCTATCCTCATTTTATAGTGCCCTCAAATAGTTGCCACTTTTTCATAGTGGCGGTATGAAGTCTTTTTCGGATTACAATTGGCTTTCCCTTCGGCCGCCGACCGCTGGTTCCTTATATTCACTGCGTCGGGATTGCAAATCCCGACGAACATTGCGAACATTGCTTCATTTATAGATTCGCTGAATACTTACACTGTTCATCCTTTTTTTGTTTTACAGCAAAAAAAATTGTTCTTTCTTGTAGTTTTTCCTATTTTTGTGCGTCAAACGGGTAAAATCATCTGAACAGAACGACAATGACAACTAAAGAAAAACAGTTTGCGCAAACCATCAATGACAACAAGAGCACCATCTACACCGTGTGCTACATGTTCTCAAAAGATGCCGACGAGGTGAACGACCTGTTCCAGGAATCCCTTGTCAACCTCTGGCGGGGATTCGACGGGTTCGAGAACCGCAGCGACATCAAGACGTGGATTTACCGCGTGGCCCTCAACACGTGTATCTCTCAAGACCGGAAGAAGAAACGGTCGCCGTCGGTCGCCCTCACCATGGACATCAACCTCTTCGAGGACCGCGACACCGACACCCAGCAAGTGGACCTGCTCCACCAGCGAATCTCACGCCTGAAACCCTTCGACAGGGCCATCGTGTTGCTCTGGCTCGAGAACCTTTCCTATGAGGAAATCGGACAGATTGTAGGTATCTCGACGAAGAATGTCAGCGTCCGACTGTTCAGGATTAAAGAACAATTGAAACAAATGTAAAACCATTAAAACCCGTAAACAAATGAACAACGAATTTGAAGAAATGCGCCAGCAGATGAACATCCTGAAGGAAAAACTCCAGCAACAGGACATCGTCAACGAGAAAGTGATGCGTCGCACCATGAAGCGTAACGTCTCTGGCATCAACCGCCGATATACTTTCGTCAGCATCCTCTGCATCCTGATGATACCCTACTCCTATTGGGCTTTCGTGTCACTCACCGGCATGTCCATCTACTTCTGGGCTGCCACCAGCGTGTTCATGCTCCTCTGCTTCGGCTATACAGTATATAACGGCAGGCACCTCAACAGCCGTCTCTTCTCGAAAGACCTGCTGAAAGCCCGCACCGAAGTGGCCAACGCCAAGAAACTCGACCACGACTGGCTGAAAATCGGCATCCCCATCTGTATCCTCTGGCTCGGATTCCTGGGCTATGAACTATATCAACTCGGTCTTGGCGACCACTTCATACCCACGGTCATCTTGCTGGCTGTTTGCGCCCTCGCCGGTGCCGCCGTCGGACTGAAGATTCACTTCAAGAACCAAGACGAATACGCAGAAATCATCGACGAGATAGATGACTTCACCAAGCAGTAACAAAGAAGAGGGTATGTCAGATTGTAGTGAACCCCAAAAGTTAGACATAATAACTTTTGGGGTTCATCATGTTTAGACAGCGCACCCCATTCTTTAGTCGCCTGCGGCGAGAACCAACGGTCGACGTGCGAAGTACACTCATTCATTTTGACACCACTCGTTTTGAATATTCAGAATAAAACACTATCTTTGCACAGAAGTCTTGATAAAGGTCCTTTAGGACGCTAAAGTTTCAGAGACATTGCTATCAACTAATAACAACAGACAATATGAAAAGAATTCTCTTTGTAATAATTGCTTTCCTTGGCATGCTCACTGTCAATGCCCAGAACAACAGTTTGAAGGTGGTGGTGACTGCCGACGGTGATCTGGTGGGCAGGTATGTGCGCCAGACCTCCACGACCTATATCGCCAATCCCTTGGACTGGGAGGTGGAAGTGTCGAAGAAAGACCATCGTGTGGAAATATGGACTCCAGAGAAGGGCAAGGGCTTCGTTGTGAGGCGCGATGGCGTGACGGGCAACCTCAATGTCAGGAAAGGCCCTTCCACCCGCTATGCCGTGGTGTGTCAGATTACTGAGGAGGACAGCAATAAAGACTACCCCGAAAATTCTTTCCAATGCCTCGGCAAGGTGAAAGGCTGGTATAAAATCAGCATCAAGGGAAAGGTGGGCTACATCCGCCAGGACCTCGTGGAATGGGCAGCCTATTACGCCGATTAGAGACTTTAAGGACTAAGGGACTTTAGAGACTTTATTCGGTTTTCCCCCTCTTCAGCGCCTCCTCCAGTTCTTTGATGATGGGGCGCTGTCGCATTTGTGGCGGCATGCTGTTGATGAGCGCAAGACGCTGTTCGTCGGTGATGCCGTTGTTGTCGGTGGTGAGCAGGAACCCCAGTTCGTTGTCGATATTCTCCTGTGCCGTCTTGAGAATATGTCGGGTGAGCCGTTCATAACTCGCCTGCAGCACGCGCTCCACCTCCTGTTGCTCTGCCTCCGTCGGCGTGGCACCCAGTTCGTGGCTCATCGTCTCCGAGAGCAGTTCTATCTCTTTCTGAAACGCGAAGGCGGAGTCGTTGAGCGTCTGCAGGGCATCGTTCACCTTCGTCCCCGACACCCTTGATGCGCCCGGCACCGGCGACAGTTTCACTGTTATCGTGGTGGGCTCAAGGAAGAACGCCTGTGCCACCGCCATGTCTTTGGCGCTGTAGACGAAGCACATCGTCATGCTGTCTACCTGTCCGGTAAGTTCGAAATGGCCGTCTCTCACCACCGTACTCACCTGTGGCTTTCCCTCTACGGGGTCGGTGGTGAGGTGTATGGTGTCGCCGTCGGCGAATCCCTCCGCTGTTCCCGCTATCTTATACGTATCCGACTGACATGCCGCAAACAATAGTGTCGCGGCAGCCAGTCGGATAGTCGTTATAGCCATCGGGCGCAGCCCGAAAAAAAACTCAAATTTCAAATCTTAAATCTCAAATGTCGTGCAAGCCGAACCGAGTAAGCAGTGAGTGCAGTGTGAACTTGTTCAAACACTGCCGAGTCGCGTACGAGGTCGACGAATGTCAATGCAGACGAAAGTTTACTTTCAGTATGCTGAGGCGCTGCCGACATTCGGCCGAAGGCCAAATCTTAAATCTTAAATCTTAAATCAAATACTGAGAACTGATGCTCTGGTTATTCACCACGCGGCGGATGGTCTCGGCGAACATATCAGCCACGGAAATCTGCTTCACTTTAGGGCAGCGGTTGCTGTAGGGGATAGAATCGGTGAAGACAATCTCCTCAAGGGCGGAGTTCTGTACGTTCTCGTTGGCCTTGCCACTCATCACACAGTGTGAGGCGCAGGCGCGCACGCTTGTAGCCCCGGCGGCTTTCATGATGTCGGCAGCCTTAGTGATGGTGCCGGCAGTATCTACGATGTCGTCCACAATCACCACGTTCTTGTCTTTCACGTCGCCGATAATCTGCATGCTCTCTATCACGTTGGCACGGGCGCGGGTCTTGTTGCAGAGCACCAGGGGCACACCGAGATACTTCGCATAGGTGTTGGCGCGTTTCGAGCCGCCAACGTCGGGCGAGGCAATGACCAGGTTGTCGAGCCGCAGCGACTGCAGGTAGGGAAGCAATACGCCAGAGGCATAGAGGTGGTCTACCGGCACGTCGAAGAATCCCTGTATCTGGTCGGCATGCAGGTCCATGGTAATCACACGGTCCACACCTGCCACGCTGAGGATGTCGGCCACCAGTTTCGCGCCGATGCTCACGCGGGGTTTGTCTTTGCGGTCTTGCCGTGCCCATCCGAAATAAGGCATCACGGCATTGATGGTGCGTGCCGATGCTCTCTTCGCTGCGTCGATCATCAGGAGCAGTTCCATGAAGTTGTCGGAGTTGGGAAACGTACTCTGCACGAGGAAGAGGTCGCGTCCGCGAATCGATTCCTCATACGATACGGCAAACTCCCCGTCAGAGAACCGTGTAATCTGCAACTTGCCTAACGGGCACCCCAGACTCTTGCAAATTTTCTCTGCGAGATACTTGGTGTTGGTGCCTGAGAAAACCAGATACGAATTTTCTTCTGTCATTGTTTGTTGTTCTTTTAGTTATATGTAGTTTTTTATAATTTCATCTTTAATCTTCATCTTTAATCTTTCATCTTTCATCTCCCTCACCCTATCGCCGAGCGAAGCCGTTCGAAATGGGTCAGCACGCTCTTGTAGTCGGTCTGGTTGTGGATATCGAAGAGGTTCCACAGGTCTCCGCATACTACGATGCCGCCAAAGCCCAGGTCGCGCATCTGGCGGGCATGTTCCAGCGACATTCCGCCGAGGGCATACACATGCTTGTCGATGAGTCCACGGCGCGATGCCTCCTGCAGGTCGGCCATAGAGAAGTTGCTCTTCTCTGTGCTGCACGACAGCGAGTCGAAGATGTTGTGCAGGAAAACGTAGCGCGACTTCTTCTTCGCTTCTTTCAGCAACGACAGGTCGTTGCACGAACGGCTCACGTTGCCGCGGTAACCCTCAGGTTTCGGCAGGGTGGGGGAGCCGAGGTGGATGCCTGCCAGCCCGAACTCTTCTTTCAAGTAAAAATGGTGGTGTACGGTGATACGGCGGTAGGTATTCTCGGGCAGCAGCGACAGAAGACGCTCCACGTAGAGGGGCGACGAGTCGGGTTTGAAGACATGCAAGTCATCCAGCCCTTCGTCGAAAAGTGCTTCCAGTATCTTGTCTTCCTCCACAAAGAATGTGGGTCGTGTCATTATCGCAAGTTTCATGGTTTTGTGTCGTGTCTACCGCATGCCGAATCTTTATGCTGCAAAGATATAAAAAAATCTTTCTCCCGCAATGATATGAGGAAAATTATTTTCTCGCTTGCGTCAATAATGTGATTCACATCAAGAAGGGCCTATTCTATCCACAACATGGTCGTGCAGAAACGGAATACAAGGTTGAAGGAAAGGTTATCACAATAAGTTTCCTTTCTGGTATTGTAAAATGTGGAGGGCACTATTGAGGTGAATCATGCAGGCTGTGTCACCCTTGAACAAAAGAGGACATCCTGAGCGGACTAACGATTCGAGTAGTGAAAATGCGCGGATGGTCTTTTCCACCAAGGCAATGTCCCTAATCCTGTATTCATTTGCAACGTGTTCTATCCAACCTTTGGTTCTACTGTCAGGATGTATCATATGCCTATTGTTTTCAATATTTGCTTTACTTTTTCTTTTCTGTTTCGGCGTGAGGCATAACGCAGCAGACGACTTGTGCTGACTATGTTTCTCTCGAAGGCGTTCTCGAAAATAGTGTATAGTTCTGCTCCCTGAAAGAAAAGCAATTCCTTGTCAGCAATGGCATCTACAAGCATCTTTTCCAATCTCGGAACTGTATAGCCGTCTACGTCTATGACAGGCGATTCTTTCACCAAAGGCCTTATGATGACGATGTCATCCGATGTGATATAACGCTCGCATTCCTGAGTTGACGGATGCAGCAAGACAGGCATTTCCATTTCCAATCCTTGAAGGAAATGGAATACCGATTCCATAGCCACTCGCTCCACATCAACGAGAATTATACCAACCGCAGGAACATGTTGCATAAATGGAGTCAATGCAGCCGGACGCCAGACACAGAAATCAACAAATGGAAATTTAACCTTGATTTTTCCAGCAAGGTCTTTGTCTGACTTATATGGAATATACATAAAAGCGGCCTTCTGTTCTTTCGGTAATGCATACAAACCATAGCCCGTATGTACCATTCTTCCACTTGAGACGAGTCTGTTCAGCAAGACCATAACAGATGCTTCAGACACCTTTGAAGTATCTATTGATCGAAGCAGATCACGCCTCCGAAAAGGAGCCTGCTGCTTTGTCGCAAAATCCATAATTTGTTCAGTTATGCTCATGGCCTAAAAGGTATTATCATAAATCCTTTACAAAGGTATAACATTTTTGGCATTATTCCTAATGTTTTGCCAAAAAAGTTAATGGTGGAACATGGTGTCATTTCTACCAGAAAGCAAAAATCAGTTTATCTGACTGCATTTGGCATATATTTGTCATATTGGAGCGACGAGCCGGAATTTACGTCGGTGTTATTTGCAATAATTTTCGCGATGGATGTCGACAACCGGGTCGTATAAATCATCGTCCATTATATCTTCCAGTTCGTCGAAGGAATGTTCCAATTTGAATTCCAGTTCCTCTGGATACAAGGGGACTAATTGGAAGAACGCCACCTCTTTGTCGGAGAGGTCCAGTTTGAGAGGCTCTACTGGCTTATTACCCTTTCCAAAGGAGATGAAAAGCACGCAGGAGTTGAACCCCGTGTTTTCTGCAACAGGACTCTCGTCATCTGTCAAATTGACAGTATGGCGATAGAAAAGCCAGTCGTCCATGCTTACGGGAAGGCGAGCCACGGTTTTCAACATTCTAATCGGCCAGTAGTCTTCTTCCTTGTCGGATTTAATGTTCCAGTCAGCAGGCAGGAAGACGACGTATTCCGCCCTTTCATACACATCAGATTTCAGGTCTTCCGGGACGTTCATCTTGAAGGCCCCCGCCCCCATGGTGACCAGTTTGTAATAAGGCTGGTCGTCGGTAGGCGGGACGATGGCGATGTCGCAGTGGATATCGGGTGAAACCAGTTCGTGTGCCACGATGTCAAACTCTCCGTATTGCTGTTTGATGTATTCGGAGACCTTGTCCATTTCCTCTACCGAGTAGGAATACTGTGGTATGTTGTCGTTGTCTTTTTCTGCCATGGAAGTTGTTGATTGAGCGAAGGCCTGCACAGCCATCACGGTGAAACATACGATGCTTGTAAGGAATCTCTTGTTATTCATCAGTTAGGAATAAATGAATAAATGAATCAATCCATCGGCAAAGGTATTCTTTTTTTCTGATACCGGCAAGTTTACACTTCTTATATTTTGCCCTGAGGTGATATTCATCTTAAGAACCATAAAAAGATATGAAGAACCATAAGATAACTGAAGTTTCCCACCTCCACAAAAACGAACACTAATTGACCGAATGAACCGAATAATTAAATCAACAACCACCTAAAGGTGGCACGAATAACACGAATTGGAGAATCTGACATTTGACAGACTGACAACCAAAATCAGTATTGGGCAGTAGTAAAAATATTCGTGAGATTCGTTCAGTCGCTTGCGACTTTTGAAACAGTCCTTGTGATTCGGTAGATTCGGTAGATTCGTGTTCGTTATTCAACATAAATATGGGCAGTCGTAAAAAATATTCGTGAGATTCGTTCAGTCGCTTGCGACTTTTGAAACAGTCCTTGTGATTCGGTAGATTCGTATTTGTTATTCAACATAAATATGGGCAGTAGTAAAAATATACGTGAGATTCGTTCAGTCGCTTGCGACTTTTGAAAGAACAGTCTTTGTGATTCGGTAGATTCGGTAGATTCGTGTTCGTTATTCAACATAAATATGGGCAGTCGTTAAAAATATTCGTGAGATTCGTTCAGTCGCTTGCGACTTTTGAAACAGTCCTTGTGATTCGTGTGATTCGGTATATTTGTGTTCGTTACATAAAGACGGGAAACTTCAGTAAGATAAAACGACATTCCGCTTTCTTTTGACGCTCAAAAGCTTGGACAACCAAGAAAGATTCGCTACTTTTGTATAAGCAAAAGCCACTCTTTATCTTATTGCTCTGTATTAGTTTATTCGCTATAAATGGATATAGGTAATACGAAGACCACATCATGGCTGAGGAAAGCGGCGGGGATACTCGTCAATCCCGTCTGCCACGAACCATCGTTCTTTGTGATGATGGCCCTGCTGCTGTCGTTTTCGCACATCCTGTATCTGCTGCCCAGCGACCTGTCACAGGTCTCGGTGCTGCACCTGCGCAATGTCGCCATCATCCTCTCTGCCTCGGTGTTCATGGCATGGGTGCTGACCCTACTTGTGGGATGGCTGAAGAGTGGTGCCTTCAAGGCTGTGCTCTATGTCCTTGCTTTCCTGCTCATGGGCACCGACCTCTTCCTGCTTTTCAACTTCGACACCGTGCTCTCACCATGGATACTGTTGTTGGTGAAGGAGACCAACCCGCGGGAGTCGACGGAATTTCTAGGCAACTATCTGCTCTCGGCAGGCAGCGTGAAATGCTACGCTGTGGTGGCGGCACTGGGCGTGGCAGCCTGTGTGATGGAAAGGAAAACCCTCCGCCTGCCGCTCCGCAAGAGGTGGCAGAAAGTGCTTGTTTCCGTCATCCTGATGCCAGTGCTTTTCTTAGGCGGTTATCTCTCTTTCTGGTCAGCCAAACTGCTGATGCTCCGCTCACAGTACGACTTCGAGGAGTGGATGGGACAACAGGGCGGCTATGCCGTGAGAAACACCCCCACCAATCTGCTCTACTCCTTGCGCTATCTCTCGGTGTCGGGGCACGACAATGAGCGGGCCATCGCCGTCTGTCGGGAGGCTTCACGCCAACCTGCTTCTTGCAGCGAGCGCGATACGCTCAACGTGGTGCTGGTCATCGGCGAGTCGTACAACAAATACCACTCATCGCTCTATGGCTATCCGCTCAACACCACACCACTGATGGGTGCCGAGCGCGACAGCGGCCGCCTCTTCGTCTTCCACGATGCCGTGGCGCCATACAACATGACCACCTTCTCACTGAAGAACATATTGAGTACGAACAGCCTTGCCGATGGCGAGCCGTGGTCGGAGAAACCTGCCTTCCCCGTCATTTTCAAGCGGGCAGGCTTTTTCGTCTCGATGTGGGACAACCAGCGGCCCGTGGAGGCCGACATGCCCGTGAACGACTTCGCGCTGGGCTCGTATATGTATGCCGACGAGATGACGGCCATGTCGTACAGTGAATACAACACCCGCACCTACGACTACGACCTGTCGTTGGTGGAGGCGTTCCGACGGCAGACCTCGGCGCGGCAAGAGCGGCAACGGACTCCCTGGCATGCGCTGTATGTCTTCCATCTCATGGGACAACATTCCGATGCCGCGCGGCGGTTCCCTGCCACCAAAGACAATCAGGTGTTTCATGCCTCCGACATACGGCGTGACGACCTGAACGAGGCACAGCGGCAGGCTGTTGCCGACTACGACAATGCCACCCTTTACAACGACAAGGTCTTGGGCGCACTCTTCCACCTATTCCGCAACACGCCCACAGTGATGCTCTATCTCTCCGACCATGGCGAGGAGGTCTACGACTACCGCCCCTTCCTGGGGCGTTCGCACGAGCGGCAGAAGTCGAGGGAAGCCCTGCGCTATCAGTATGGCATTCCCTTCGTAGTATGGTGCTCCGACCGTTTCATGGCTATCCATCCCCAACAAGTAGAGGCCTTGCAGCGAGCCGTAAGCCGACGGGCAACAGCCGACGACATAGCGCATCTCCTGTTGTCATTGGCCTCCATCAACACGCCGTATTACCGAAACGACAGAGACATCCTGAGTGATGGTTATGCCGTGGGAAAAAGGGTGGTACAAGGCAATGCCGATTATGATTAAGACAGAGAAAACTTTAAATGCCGAGACGCCACCGATGTTCATCATGCGCAGTAGGATAAACCTCAAACCTTAAACCTCCAACCAAAAAAAGATCAGGGTGCACAGGCTTTCGCCCGCACACCCTGAAGATATAATCCCTAATTAATTCTTATTTCTTGTTCAGTGCCATGTCCACGGTCACGGCAACAGCCACGGTGGCACCTACCATCGGGTTGTTACCCATACCGAGGAAGCCCATCATCTCAACATGGGCGGGAACCGACGAAGAACCAGCAAACTGAGCGTCGCTGTGCATGCGGCCCAGCGTGTCGGTCATACCATAAGAAGCAGGACCGGCTGCCATGTTGTCGGGATGCAGAGTACGGCCAGTACCACCACCAGAGGCTACTGAGAAGTAGGGCTTGCCGGCGAGCACGCGCTCCTTCTTGTAGGTTCCGGCAACGGGGTGCTGGAAACGGGTGGGGTTGGTGGAGTTGCCGGTAATCGACACGTCTACGTTCTCATGCCACAGGATGGCAACACCCTCGCGAACGTCGTCGGCACCGTAGCACTTCACCTTGGCGCGTGGACCGTCGCTGTAGGCCTTCTCCTGCACAATCTTCAGTTCACCAGTGTAGTAGTCGAACTTCGTCTGCACATAGGTGAAACCGTTGATGCGGCTGATGATCATGGCAGCGTCCTTGCCCAGACCGTTGAGGATGGTGCGGAGTGGCTTCTTGCGCACCTTGTTGGCCATCTCGGCAATCTTGATGGCACCCTCGGCAGCAGCAAACGACTCGTGGCCTGCCAGGAAGGCGAAGCACTCGGTCTCCTCACGGAGCAAACGGGCGGCGAGGTTACCATGACCGATACCCACCTTGCGGTCGTCGGCCACACTGCCAGGGATGCAGAAACTCTGCAGACCGATACCGATAGCCTCGGCAGCGTCGGCGGCATTCTTCACACCCTTCTTGATGGCGATGGCGGCACCACAGACGTATGCCCACTTCGCATTCTCGAAGCAGATACCCTGGGTGTCCTCACAAATCTGATATGGATCCACTCCGGCGGCTTCGCATATCTCGTTGGCCTCGGCGATGTCTTTGATGCCGTTGGCGTTGAGAGCGGCAATCACTTGGTTGATGCGGCGCTCCTGACTCTCGAATTTCACTTCTCTTATCATAATATGCGTCCTCCTTATTCTTTACGTGGGTCAATAGTCTTCACAACACCTTGCTCGGCGGTGGTGCGGCCATAGCGGCCAGTGAACTTCTTCACTGCCTCGTTGGCGTCCATGCCGGCCTTGATGGCTTCCATCATCTTGCCCAGGTGTACATACTCGTAACCGCAAACCTGATTGTCGGCATCGAGGAACTGCTTCGTGATGTAGCCCTCGGTGAGTTCCAGGTAACGGGTGCCCTTGGCAGCAGTGCCGTAGAGTGTACCTGTCTGGCTGCGCAGACCCTTGCCAAGGTCTTCCAAACCAGCACCGATTACCAGACCGCCCTCAGAGAAAGCGCTCTGTGTGCGGCCGTAGACCACCTGCAGGAACAGTTCGCGCATAGCGGTGTTGATGGCATCGCAAACCAAGTCGGTGTTGAGTGCCTCGAGGATGGTCTTGCCGGGAAGAATCTCGGAAGCCATGGCAGCAGAGTGGGTCATACCGGTGCAACCGATGGTCTCCACCAGACATTCCTCAATGATACCGTCCTTGATGTTCAATGAGAGTTTGCAGGCACCTTGCTGAGGAGCACACCAGCCTATACCGTGGGTATAGCCCGAAATGTCTTTGATCTCCTTCGCCTGAATCCATTTCCCTTCCTCAGGGATGGGTGCTGGTCCGTGATGAGGACCTTTAGCAACAACACACATGTTGTTGACTTCATTCGAATAAGTCATAAAATAATTTTTAGTATTAAAATGTTTGTGTAGAAAATTTACTTAATGTCTGCGTCAATTCACAACGCGTTGCAAAGTTACGAATTTATATTGGAAAAAGAAAGTTTCTTGCGAACAAAAAATGTGAAAGGTTGTTACATCACCATCACTTTTCGCCCACGGTGGAGGTATATCCCCTTGTGGAGGGCTCTTCCAGCAGTTGTCTGTGGAGTTTCCAGAAGTTGTGGACGGGTCGGGACCTACTCTCTGATATAATGGGTCTCTACAAGTTCTTCCTGGATTTTTGGGGAGCCAAACTCGGCTATGCCCAGACGGACAGACTTTATCATGAAAGCCATGTTCAGGGCCAGTTGGCGCATGGTCTGCATGCCCTCCTCGTCGCGCACTACCTCGCCGGGCTCTGTGCCATGGGCAATGCTCCAGTATTGCGACGGCACTACTGGCATGTTGGTCTTGAGGAAGTATTTGTTCAGCACATCCATTGTCGCTGTGGCTCCTCCACGGCGGGCGATGCTCACAGCGGCCCCCACTTTCATGCTCCAGTCGGTATGGAGATTGGAATAGAACAGCCTGTCGAGCAGCGACAGCAAGGTGCCGTTGGGTGAGGCAAAATATACTGGTGACCCGACGAGCAGACCATCGGCTTGCAGCATTTTCTCAGATATCTCGTTGACGATGTCAGCGAATGCGCATATCCCTGTTGTCCAGCATTTGTTGCAGGCGATACAGCCATGTATCTGCCGGTGCCCCACATGCATCCACTCTGTCTCTATACCCTGTTGCTGCAGGATACGCTCTGCCTCATGGAGGGCTGTCGCGGTATTGCCGTCGGCTTTCGGGCTACCGTTGAGTATAATGACTTTATATTTCATATCTTCTATGTTTTTGCTGTGAAGCAGCAAATATAGATAAAATTTGTGAATTATAAGCCAATCGAGATAAAGAAATGTAGTTTTCTTTTGAGCAAAGTTGCGGAAAATCGACCCCGGCTAAGGAATATGCCACTTTTGCCGTCGTCGCTCAGCCAAAGGACCTTCCCCAGGCGCTCTATCTGCTTCGGGACGCAATGGTTCTTCTTCCCGGTCTTCTTGTAGATCGACTGGTATATGGCCGCGCTGCTTTTGACTATCTTGTCAGAGGCATCCCTTTCGACGGAATGTAGACGTATGTAGTTTTCATGTCATCGTTGGATTATTTTGCCGCGGAGAAGTGAAATTTCTCTGACTTTTCTTTGTTTCAAACTGAAAAATGACTAATTTTGCGCATGTGAGGTTTTGTCTTGTTTTGTTTTGACACCACAAAATTTACACTTTTCTCTCTGATTACCAAAGAGTTAGCGTTAAAAACCTCACATTTTTCATTTTAGTATGAAATATTCAGGTTAGAAGTTGCGCCCGAAACGGATGAAGGGTATTGATATATGAATGAAACATGGACAGACGAAGACGGCGTTGTGTTCAATGCTGACAAAACGATACTTTTAAAGGCTCCTAAGGGCCTCAAAGAATATATCATTCCAGATGGAACAAAGGTTATTGGTGAGTATGCATTTAGTGAAACATCAGATACCCTAGAATGTGTATTATTCCCGGAAAGTGTTAAGGTTATTGAGCATAGTGCATTCTCGCCTAAGGTCGGGAGATGGAGCAAACTGGAATCAATAGGAATACCCAACAGTGTCATGACAATTGATAAAAAGGCTTTCCTGAACACGAAAAAACTGATATATAAAGGAGACGCTGAAGGATGGCCATGGGGTGCAGATGTTGTTATAGACAACAAAAAACACTATGTCGACTTGTATCCATATAGTGGTTATTTGATTTACCAAGGAGAGATAATGAATGGCGTGCTTCATGGCAAAGGTGGAGTATACGACCGTTATAGTGGTACTCCATTCGGAAAAGGCACTTATTACAAGGGGAAACTTGTTGATGGTGACAGATGGACAAGTAGAGGTGAGAGGTATTCGCCATCAGGCGATACATGGAATGGTTACGGAACGGGAGTGGATAGTGAAGGTAACGTCTATACAGGTAAGTGGGTTTTTGGCCACACAAAGGAAGAGTTTGATGAATTATGGGATGAAATCAATTAACTGAACTTTCCCACCCAAAATTATTCTCAATCACTCCATCTCATTATCCTGCGATGCCATGACCGACTTATAAATCCAAAATTTTGTTTAATTTTGTACTATCATATCAATGATTCCGCAACAACGAAAAAAACACATAGCAAAATGAAACGACTGACGATAATTATAATGATGTGTACCATCAGCCTGATGGCGATGGCACAGGTGAAACTGACCCCACAGGCTCAGATGAAGATTGCGCAGAAAAAGGCCAGAGTAGCACATGCCACCGCCAAAGGCATAGCGATGGCCCCATCGCAGCAGCGCATGACATTGGTGGTGAAGGTGGCAGAAGAGAATGCCCCCGAAACCTACAGCCAGTTGAGGGCGGCAGGAGCAGAGATACAGGGAAAGATTGGGCATCAAGTCGTCATCAGCATCCCCGTGGAGAATATCGGCGCCGTCAGCGAGATGAAAGGCGTGCAGCGCATCGACACCGGCCACAAAGGCAAGTGGAAGACCGACATCGCCCGCAACGAGACCGGCATCAACCTTATCAACGGCACATCGACCACCTTGGAGACACCCTACTCTGGCAAGGGTGTCACTCTCTGTATATTCGACACCGGCATCGACTTCCAGCACCCCGCCTTCAAGGATGCTGAGGGCAACTCACGCATCAAATGCGTCTTCATGATAGGCGACGAAGGCGGCAAACCGTTTACGGTAGAAGACCCTGAGGCCGGCACGATAGTGTTTCCCGGCTCGGTGTATGACACCCCCGAACTCATCGCCACGCTCACCACCGATACCGAATCCGAGTATCACGGTACCCACACCACCAGTATTGCCGCAGGCTCCGTCTCACCGATGGGCTTTGGCGGCATGGCCCCGGAGGCCGACATCGTATATATCGGCCTGTCGGAAGACCTCGACGAAGAACAATTGATGGAAGGTTTGGAAGACGAGAACGACATCATAGAGTTGGTGCTCGCCTTTGCCACCGCCTACGCCGAGCAGAGTGGCCAGCCCATGGTGTTCAGCGGCAGTCTGAACAGCCAAAGCGGCCCCCACAATGGCACCGGTACCGTGCCCGAGGCCATCGACGCAGCCTCGGCGACCATCATCCCAGTGATGTCGGCAGGCAACGAGGGTGGTTACCCCATTCACCTCTACCGCAAATTCAACTTAATCAGTAGTTCGTTTAAGACCCTCCTGGCACTCATGGAAGAAGAAGGTGCTTACACCATCAGCGACCAGTCGGTGGGCTACACCCGCACCGGAGACCGTGTGAGCGTCAAGGTAGGTCTGTGTACCGTCAACGCGTTCGGAAAGGCAACGGAAGTGTGGAGTTCAGAGGAATTAACCGCCACGTTCGGATGCGAGCCACAGATCATCCTTATCGACAGTGAAGACGACACCACACTGTCGAAATACTTCGATGGCACAGTGAGTATAGCAGTTCTCGACAATGAAGATGGCACACTGAGTTTCGTAACAAACGTTGAAGGCACATTGAACGGTCTCAACCTGTTCCAGTTGACAGTCTCCGGCTCCAACGGCACAGAAATCGACATGTGGGACGACTTCGGAGGCTTCAACATCTTTGAACTGCCGGGATTTGTGATTGGCGACAGCGAGATGTCGGGTGGCGACTGGACCTGCACCCCCAACGTCATCAGCGTGGGAGCCTACTGCACCAACACCGACTACCGCAGTTACGACGGCTCACCTTTGAACGACGAAGGGGAAGAGGGATACACATTGGGCGACTACGCATGGTTTTCCAGTTATGGCAAAATGCCCAACGGTATCATCCAGCCCACAGTCAGCGCACCCGGTGTCAACATTGTCTCGGCATGGAACCACTACTCGGTGGATGAAAGTGCCACCGTGCTCGATGGGATGCAGTGGCAGGGCTATCCCTACGGAGCCGAGAGTGGCACGTCGATGGCCTGTCCCGTGGTAAGTGGTATCGTGGCCTGCTGGCTTCAGGCAAATCCCTCTCTTACGCTCGACGATGTGAAGGAGGTGCTGAGCGAGACAGCGGTCAACGACAATTTCACCACTCACGACCCCATACGCTGGGGCTATGGCAAAATCAATGCGGCGCAGGGCATTGAGTACATCCTCAACCATACCGCCATCCGCGACATCCAAGAGACTACTGCCGCTAACGACGGAGCCATCTACGACCTGCAAGGCCGCCGTGTGGCTTTCCCCACCCGCGGCATCTACATCAAGGATGGGCGTAAGCATGTCGTTGCGAATTGATTGCATCCATACTGAAAAATGATGACAGTGGGTGCTTATTCGTACCTTTGCTGCTTCGCAGCGAAGGTACTCCGCTCGGAAAAGCACAAATAAATTTGGCTTTTCGCTCGCTTATTCGTACTTTGCTGCTTCGCAGCGAAGGTACTCCGCTCGGAAAAGCACAAATAAATTTGGCTTTTCGCTCGCTTATTCGTACTTTGCTGCTTCGCAGCGAAGGTACTCCGCTCGGAAAAGCACAAATAAATTTGGCTTTTCGCTCGCTTATTCGTACCTTTGTCACCCAATTATTAATTGTATGCGAGGGAGAATGAGAAGAAAGCAAGAGTTTCTGGAGATGTATCGGAGATAACGATTGTTGTAAATACTGCGTTTTTGAAGAGTTTTGTCCCTTTTGCTCCCCTTTGACTCCCTATAATATAAACCGTGATGGAGAATAGAATAACAGTACTGGAACCGCTAATCATCGAGGCGGCACAACAGGGCATGGACGAGTTTGTGGACGTTTTCGTCGATGCCATATACCAGGCCATAGGCGGTGAACTCACTGCCGAGAACATGCCACTGCTCAATGCCGACCAAACCACGCTCTTGGCCTACCGCATCTTGCGCGACGAGGTGATGGACGGCGGCTTCGTGCAACTCATCCACAACGGCTACGGTCCCTTCATCTTCAAAAACCCCTTCGGCAAGATGATGAGGCAGTGGGGCATCGACGAACTCGCCACACTCCTCAACAAGGGCCACCGACTCTACAACCGCCATCACGAGGCAATAGAACGGGAGTGCAGCGACGAGGAGTTCATGGCTCTTTTCGAGCAGTTCTCCGACTTCGACGACCTCGACGACACCTTTGTGGAGCACGAGGAGCAATGGACTGCTGCCGTGGCTGCCTATATCGACGACCACATCGACCGTTTTGCCACCATTCTGGGAAAAGAGCAATGAACAAAGAAGAATTGGAAATCAGGAAAAAGAGTCCTGTACAGATAAAGAACAAGAAAGCCTCCTTCGAGTATTTCTTCGTGGAGACGTTCACGGCAGGCATCGTGCTCACCGGTACCGAAATCAAGTCGATACGCCTGGGCAAGGCCTCTCTCGTGGATGCCTACTGCGTCATCATCAATGGTGAGATGTGGGTGAAGGGAATGAACGTCTCGCCCTATTTCTACGGGTCGTACAGCAACCACGAGGCGCGGCGCGACCGCAAACTCCTGCTCACCAAACGAGAGATACACCGGCTGTCGGAGGCGGTGAAACAAGTAGGTTTCACCATCATCCCCATCCTCGTCTTCATCGACAAGAACGGCAGGGCAAAGATGGACATCGCCCTCGCCAAGGGAAAGAAACTGTATGACAAGCGCCAGAGCCTCAAGGAGAAGGAGGATAGAAGGGAAATGGACCGAGTAAGGAAGAATTTCTAATTTTTTATAGAGGGAGCAAAAGCGACCTGTGAACAGAGCAGACGGAGATGCTTTCGTCGTTTCTCTGTACAGATAATGAAGAATGATGAGAAAAAGCCTTCAGGAATTAGCAAGTGAACGTATCTTGGTGCTCGACGGCGCCATGGGAACGCGCATTCAGCAGTTTCATCTCTCCGAGGACGACTTCCATGGCTATATGTTCCGCTCGTTGCCCGTGCTGATGATGGGCAACAACGACGTGCTCAACCTCACCCGTCCCGACGTCATCCAGGAGATACACCGCAAATATCTCGAGGCAGGCGCCGACATCATCGCCACCAACACCTTCAGCGCCCAGCGCATCTCACAGGCCGACTACCAGTTGGCCGACTTCGCCCGTGCCATCGCCCTTGAGGGGGCACGGCTGGCACGTCAGGTGGCCGATGAATTCTCCAGCGACGAGCATCCCCGGTGGGTGGCTGGTTCGGTGGGACCCACCAACAAGGCATGCTCGATGAGTCCCGACGTGTCCGACCCCGGTGCCCGCGCCATCACCTACGACCAACTCTTCGAGGCGTATACCGAACAGATGGATGCGCTCGCCGAAGGGGGTGTCGACCTGTTCCTCATAGAGACCATCTTCGACACCCTCAACGCCAAGGCTGCCATCGATGCTGCCATGCAGGTGCGCCAACGCAGGCAACTCCCGCTGCCCATCATGCTCTCTGTCACCATCAGCGACCTCGCGGGACGCACGCTAAGCGGTCAGACACTTGATGCCTTCCTCGCCAGCATGAGCAGTTACGACATCCTCTCCGTGGGACTCAACTGCTCGTTTGGCGCGCTCCAGATGAAACCCTTCCTCAAGGAACTGGCTGCCAAAGCCCCTTACTTGGTGTCGGCTTACCCCAATGCCGGACTGCCCAACTCGATGGGACTCTACGACGAGACGGCAGAGACCATGGCACCCTTCATGGCGCAACTGGTAGACGAGCAGTTGGTGAACATCATCGGCGGTTGCTGCGGCACCGACGAGCACTTCATCCGCCGCTTTGCCGAGGTGGCACGGGGGAAGACTCCCCGCAAGCCGGTGGAGCGGCTGCCGCTAATGCAACTCAGCGGTCTCGAACCGCTCGTGGTGACTCCCGAGATAGGGTTTGTCAACGTGGGCGAGCGGTGCAACGTGGCAGGCTCAAGGAAGTTCCTGCGGCTCATCAACGAGAAGAAATACGACGAGGCGGTGACCATCGCGCGCAAGCAGGTGGCCGACGGCGCCCTCGTCATCGATATCAATATGGACGATGCCTTGCTCGATGCCAGGCACGAGATGACGACATTCCTCAACATCATCGCTGCCGAGCCCGATATCGCGAAGGTGCCGGTGATGGTCGACTCCTCCAACTGGGAGGTCATCACCGCCGCGCTGAAGTGCGTGCAGGGAAAGGCCATCGTCAACTCCATCTCGCTCAAGGAGGGCGAGGAGGTGTTCATCGCCCATGCCCGTGAGGTGTTGCGCCATGGTGCCGCCGTGGTGGTGATGTGCTTCGACGAGCAGGGACAGGCCACCACCTTCGAGCGACGCATCGAGATAGCCCAAAGGGCATACCGCATACTCACCGAGAAGGTGGGATTCGCACCCTACGACATCATTATCGACCCCAATGTGCTCGCCATCGCCACGGGCATGGAGGAGCACGACGGCTATGCTGCCGACTTCATCCGCGCCTGTCGCTGGATAAAGGACAACCTGCCCGGCGCACATGTGAGCGGTGGCGTGAGCAACCTCTCGTTCTCCTTCCGCGGCAACAACTACATCCGTGAGGCCATACATGCGGTCTTTCTCTACCACGCCATCCGAAACGGCATGGACTTCGGCATTGTCAACCCCGCGTCGAAAGTCACCTACAACGACATCCCTGCCCACCAACTTGAAATCATCGAGGAGGCAGTGCTCTGCACCACCGACGACCCGTCGGCACGCCTCATCGCCCTGGCAGCGGAAATCAAGGCTCAGGAGGAGGCAAGGAAGGCAGAGGGGGCAACAGGCAACGCAACTGCCCAGCCCGAAGAACAGTGGCGGACACTCGACGTGGAGCAACGTCTCGTCCACGCCCTGCGGAAAGGCATTGGCGACTATCTGGAAGAAGACCTCGAAGAGGCCCTGAAGTGCTACCCCAAGGCGGTAGACATCATCGAGGGACCGCTGATGAAGGGCATGAACCTCGTGGGCGAACTCTTCGGCACAGGCAAGATGTTCCTGCCGCAGGTGGTGAAGACGGCACGCACGATGAAACAGGCGGTGGCCATCCTCCAGCCTCACATCGAGGCAGAAAGACAGGGCAGCACCGCGAAAGCGGGAAAGATTCTCCTCGCCACCGTGAAGGGCGATGTGCACGACATCGGGAAGAACATCGTGGCGGTGGTGATGGCATGTAACAATTACGAGGTCATCGACATGGGCGTGATGGTGCCTGCCGCGCAAATCGTGAGAAAGGCGATAGAGGAGGAGGTAGACCTTATCGGACTGAGCGGACTCATCACGCCGAGTCTGGAAGAGATGGTGAACGTGGCGGAGGAGTTGCGGAAGGCAGGTCTCAACATTCCCATCATGATAGGCGGGGCCACCACTAGCGAATTGCATGTGGCACTGAAGATAGCCCCAGTGTATGGCGGTAGTGTGGTATGGATGAAGGATGCCGCACAAAACGCCATCGCTGCAGCCCGCCTGCTCGACAAGAACCAAAAACAGGCTTACGGCCAGCACCTCGAGGAGCAATACAAGCACCTGAGGGAGGAATATAATGGCCATCAGCGCGACCTGCTCTCCATCGAGGAGGCCAGAAAGCAGAAAAAAGATTTCTTTGATAAGGTTTGAGATTGGAGGTTTAAGATTGGAGATTTATCTTGCTGCGCATGATGAACATCGGCGGCGCCTCAGCAATTGAAGTACACTTCATTGCGCTTGGCATGCACGATGTTTGAAAAGCAGTACAAACGTCTCTTCCCTTCCTTTCCCTTCCTTTAAGAATAAAACGACAATGACTATAAAAAATCTCGTCTTCGACTTCGGCGGAGTGGTCGTGACACTCGACCACGATGAAGCCGTGAGAAGATTCAGAAAACTGGGACTGAAAGACGCCAGTCAGCAACTCGACCCCTACACCCAGGGCGGCATTTTCGGTGAACTCGAACTGGGTAGGATAGGAGCGGAGGAGTTTATCGACCAACTGGGGGCACTCTGCCACCGGAAACTCTCTTACGAGGAATGTCAGCATGCATGGCTGGGCTACCGAAAGGAGGTGCCGCAGCGCAACCTCGACGCCCTCGTACGACTGCGTGAGGAGGGCTATCGGCTCATCCTGCTCTCCAATACCAACCCCTTCATGATGAAGTGGGCGATGAGCGGCGACTTCGACGGCAAGGGCAACTCCGTGGCAGACTATTTCGACGCGGTGTATCTGAGTTACAAACTCGGCGTGATGAAGCCCAACGAGATGTTCTTCAGAACGATGCTTATGGAGGAGCAAATCCTTCCCGCCAGCACCCTCTTCATCGACGATGGGCCACGCAACGTGGCAGCGGCTAGCCAGTTGGGCATCCATGTCTACTGTCCTGAAAACGGAAAAGACTGGACCAAGGAGATATATCAATTTATTAAATAGGTAGGAGACCTAGAACAACACAACTATGGCTTTTAGAAAGAAAAAGATTTGGCATCTGATTCCCGGACAACCCATTACCGAACTCGACAAGCAGGTGATGTACTGGGAGAGCCGGGGCAAGGAAGTGCCCTCGCGCGACTTGATAAAGACTCCCGAACAGATAGAAGGCATTCGCAAGGCCGGTGTTGTCAACACTGGCGTGCTCGACGAAGTGGCGAAGCACATCCACGAGGGCATGAGCACCCTCGAAATCGACGAGATATGCTACAACTACTGCACCGCACACGGTGCCACACCGGCATGCCTCGGCTATGAAGGCTACCCCAAGAGCGTGTGTACGAGCATCAACGAGGTGGTGTGCCACGGCATACCCAAGGAGGATGATGTGCTCATGGAGGGCGATATCATCAATGTTGACTTTACCACCATCCTCGACGGCTATTTCGCCGATGCCTCACGTATGTTCATCATCGGCAAGACCTCGCCCGAGAAAGAACAGTTGGTGAGGGTGGCGAAGGAGTGCCTGGAGATAGGCGCCGAGGCGGCAAAACCATATTGCTTTGTAGGCGACATCGGCCATGCCATAGAGAAACACGCCAAGAAATACCACTATGGCGTGGTGAGAGACCTCTGCGGACATGGCGTGGGACTGAAGTTTCATGAGAAACCCGATGTGGCACACTTCGGCCACCGTGGCCAGGGCATGCTCCTCGTGCCGGGAATGGTGTTCACTATCGAACCCATGATCAATATGGGCACCTGGAAGGTGTTCATCGATGCCGACGACGAATATGGCTGGGAGGTCATCAGCGAGGACGAACTGCCCAGCGCACAGTGGGAACATACCTTCCTCATGACCGAACATGGGGTGGAAATCCTGACATATTGATGATGAAAAATACTGACGTTTATATTCTTGGAATAGAGAGCAGTTGCGACGACACATCGGCAGCGGTATTGCGCAATGGCGTGTTGCTGAGCAACGTCACCGCCTCGCAAGATGTGCACCGTGACTATGGCGGCGTGGTGCCCGAACTGGCATCGCGGGCGCACCAGCAGAACGTGGTGCCGGTGGTAGACCAGGCCATCCGCCGGGCTGGCATCACGAAGGAGATGCTCTCGGCAGTGGCTTTCACCCGCGGACCGGGACTCATGGGGTCGCTCCTCGTGGGTGTGAACTTCGCCAAGGGCTTGGCAAGGTCGCTGGGCATACCGCTCATCGATGTCAACCACCTGCAGGGACATGTCATGGCACACTTCATCAAGGAGAGCGACGACGACATGTCGGCACCGCCCATGCCGTTTCTGTGCCTGCTCGTGAGCGGGGGCAACTCGCAAATCGTGAAGGTGAGTGCCTACAACAACATCGAGGTGCTCGGACAGACCATCGACGATGCTGCCGGAGAGGCCATCGACAAATGCTCGAAGGTGATGGGACTGGGATATCCCGGAGGACCCATCATCGACCGTCTGGCACGACAGGGAAACCCGAAGGCATACAAGTTTGCCGAGCCCCACATCCCCGGCTACGACTATAGTTTCAGCGGTCTGAAGACATCGTTTCTCTATAGTCTGCGCGACTGGGTGAAAGACGACCCGGATTTTGTGGAGCACCATAAGGAAGACCTTGCGGCGAGCCTGGAATTCACCATTGTCGACATCCTGATGAAGAAACTGAAACTGGCGGTGCGCGACACCCGCATCAAGCATGTGGCACTCGCTGGCGGCGTATCGGCCAACAACGGCTTGAGAAATGCTTTCAAGGACCATGCCGCGAGATATGGCTGGAAAATCTACATCCCCAAATTCAGTTACACCACTGACAATGCAGCGATGATAGCCATCACGGGCTACTACAAATACCTCGACGGGGAGTTCTGCGACATCGACGCCCCCGCCTTCTCAAAAGTGACGTTCGAATGAGCCCCCGCCCCTACGGCCCATAACGCCCCTACGGCCCATAACGCCCATGGTGCCCATAAATGCCCATGGCGCCCATAAACGCCCATTGAGCCCATAAATGCCCATTGAGCCCATAAATGCCCATTGAGCCCACAAAAAAAACAACACCAAAAAATCATACAAAATACTATCATGGAGTTAGAAAACAAAGTACTGAGCAGAGAGATACAAACCATGTTCTATGAATCAGGAAAAACACTCGGCACTGCCGAGAGTTGCACCGGCGGCAGGATAGCCGAGGCCATCATTGCCGTGCCAGGAGCATCGGAGTATTTCAAGGGTTCCATCGTGTCGTACACCAACGAGGTGAAGGAAAACCTCCTCGGCGTAGACCACCAGTTGCTCGAAGAGAAGACGGCGGTGTGCCCCGAAGTGGCTGAGGCCATGGTGAAGGGTGCCATCAAGACGCTCAACGTAGATTACGCCATCTCTGCCACCGGCATCGCCGGACCGGGTGGTGGCACGCGTGAGATACCCGTGGGCACCATCTATATCGGTTTTGGCACTGCCGACGACGTGCGCACCATCATGCTCTCCGAGGACGAGGGGCGCGACAAGAACCTCGCCAATGCCACCAACCAGGCCCTCCTGTCGTTCCTCGAGTTCATCAAGGAAAAAATCGAACTCCCCCAGCATGAGGGATGAGATTTTTCAATATTAAACTCTTAATATTTGTTTCACAGCGGTGCTTTAATTTCAAAACTTTCTTAAAATAAGGCTTTCCTGCGCGATTTTTAATATTATTAAGATAGGATTTTTCGCCATTACTTGTTTATTGTTGTACCTTTGCGTTCGGTTTTTCGCAAAGGAGCCATTTGTATTGGAAATAACAATAAAACAAATAACTTATGACAGATTCAATTGATATCCGTGAACTCAACGTGCGGATCGAACAGCAAAGCGCGTTCATTTCCAACCTCACCATGGGAATGGACCGCGTCATCGTGGGACAGAAACATCTCATCGACACCCTTCTCATCGGACTCCTCAGCGACGGGCATATCCTGCTCGAGGGCGTGCCGGGATTGGCAAAGACCCTTGCCATCAAAACCCTCGCCCAACTCATCGACGCGAAATACAGTCGCATACAGTTCACTCCCGACCTGTTGCCTGCCGACGTCGTCGGTACGATGATCTACTCGCAGAAAGAGGAGAAGTTCCAGGTGAAGAAAGGTCCGGTGTTCGCCAACTTCGTGCTCGCCGACGAAATCAACCGCGCTCCCGCCAAGGTGCAGAGCGCATTGCTCGAGGCCATGCAGGAGCACCAGGTCACCATCGGCGACAACACCTTTGCGCTGCCCGACCCGTTCCTCGTCATGGCTACCCAGAATCCCATCGAGCAGGAGGGCACCTACCAACTGCCCGAGGCCCAGGTCGACCGTTTCATGCTCAAGGCTGTCATCGACTATCCCACCATTCAGGAGGAGCGGCTCATCATCAGGGAGAACCTGCACGCCAGTCTGCCCGAGGTGAAGCCGGTGACCACCGCCGAGGAAATCATCGACGCCCGTGCCGTGGTGCGCCAGGTGTATCTCGACGAGAAGATAGAGCAGTATATCGCCGACATCGTCTTCGCCACACGCTACCCCGACCACTACCAACTCAACGAACTGCGCGACTTCATCACCTTCGGCGGTTCGCCACGTGCCAGCATCAGCCTGGCTAAGGCAGCAAGGGCATACGCCTTCATCAAGCGCCGTGGCTATGTGGTGCCCGAGGACGTGAGGGCCGTGGCACACGACGTGCTCCGCCACCGCATCGGACTCTCCTATGAGGCAGAGGCCAGCAACGTCAATAGCGAGGAAATCATCAGTAAGATCATCAACAAAGTGGAGGTTCCTTGATGGATACTTCAGAACTGCTGAAAAAAGTACGCAAGATAGAGATAAAGACCCGCGGACTGAGTCAGAACATTTTCGCGGGACAATACCACTCGGCTTTCAAGGGAAGGGGTATGGCCTTCTCAGAGGTGAGGGAATACCAGTATGGCGACGACGTGCGCGACATCGACTGGAACGTCACCGCGCGGTTCCACCGTCCCTATGTCAAGGTGTTTGAGGAGGAGCGCGAACTCACCGTCATGCTCCTCGTCGACGTCAGCGGTTCCCTCGACTTCGGCACCGTGAGGCAGACGAAACGCGACATGGTGGCGGAGATTGCCGCCACGCTGGCGTTCAGCGCCATACAGAACAACGACAAGATTGGCGTGGTGTTCTTCTCCGACAAGATAGAGAAATACATCCCCCCGAAGAAAGGCCGAAAGCATATCCTCTACATCATCCGCGAAATGCTCAACTTCAGGCCCGAGAGCCTGCGCACCGACGTGGGCATGGCAGTGGAGTTCCTCACACGGGTGATGAAGCGCCGCTGCACCGCCTTCCTGCTGAGCGATTTCTTCGACCGCTCGCCCTATGAGAACCAACTCACTATCTGCAACCGCAAGCACGACGTGGTGGCGATACAGGTCTACGACCAGCGCGCCAAGGAGATGCCCGACGTGGGACTGATGCGCATACAGGACGCAGAGACCGGCCACGAGATGGTTATCGATACATCGAGCAAGAAACTGCGCAGGGCACATGCCGCACACTGGCTGCGCCATCAGGCAGAGATGCGTACGGTGTTCAACAAGAGCAATGTCGACCATATTTCCATCTCGACGAAAGACGATTACGTGAAGTCGCTCATGTCTCTCTTCTCCATGAGGGCGTAGGGCAACACCATCAGAACAAACAACTGTAGCAAGAAGGGAAAACCTGAAAGTGGAGCGAATGCGACACTTGAGTAAGAAAAAATGAAATACTTCAAAACCATATTGTTGCTGCTGTGCGTCGCTGCACAGGCGTTCGCACAGGTGAACGTGGAGTCGGCCATCGACACCCCTGAGATTCTCATCGGCGAGCAGGCCCACGTCACCCTCAACGTCACGCTGCGGCAAGGTCTTCACGCCGCGCTCCCCGACTATGAGCAGGGGGCGCTGCTCACTCCGGGCGTGGAGGTGGTAGCCCAGGGTGTGGTAGACACCACCCTGCTCGACAACCAGATGCAGCGCCTCACCCGGCAGTACACGCTCACGTCGTTCGACGACACCCTCTACCTGCTGCCGGCATTCAAGGCAGTGGTCGACGGGAAGGAATATGCCGCCAAGCAATTGGCGCTCAAGGTCATCACACCTGATGTAGACCTGGAGCATCCCGACCAGTTCTTCCCCCTCAAGGGACTGCAGCCCAACCCCTTCATGTGGAAGGAGTGGGTGAGGCCGTTCTGGATGGGCTTCATCCTCATCACCCTCTGCCTGCTGCTCTACTACCTCGTCATCCGCCTGGGCGACAACAAGCCCATCGTGGCACGCATCAGGTTCGTGAAGAAGGTGCTGCCCCACAAGAAGGCCATCAATGTCATCAACAAACTGAAGGCGGGCACCATCAACACCGCTTCCGACCAGAAAGCCTACTATACCACGCTGGTCGACACGCTGCGCACTTACCTGCAGGAGCGTTTCGGGTTCAATGCCATGGAGATGACCAGCAGCGAGATTATAGAGCGGCTCAGTCAGGAAGAAGACCCCGCGAAACTCGCCGAGTTGCGTGAACTCTTCGAGACTGCCGACCTGGTTAAGTTTGCCAAGCACTCCACCGGCATCAGCGAGAAAGACCGCGACCTGGAGAGCGTGGTGGAGTTTATCGAGACCACGAAGACCGAAGATATGCCCACCATAGAGAAGATAGAGCCTACGCTCACCGACAACGAGAAACGGTCGAAGAAGTCGCGGCGGCTCATCATCACGCTCATCACGCTCACATCCATCAGCATCCTGGTGGGGCTGGCACTCATCTGCTGGCAACTCTACCTGCTCATGCTTTAGACATAGAAGATTATGATTTTCGCCAATAAAGAATATTTCCTGCTCCTGCTGCTGGCAGTGCCCTACATCCTCTGGTATTTCCTCTACCGGAGGAAGACAGAGCCTACCATGCGCATGAGCGACACACATGCCTACCGCTTCACCTCGAAGAGTTGGCGGCAGCGGCTCATCCACCTGCCCATGCTCCTCAGGCTCCTCGCCTTCACGATGGTGGTGGTGGTGCTGGCACGGCCCCGTACGCATAACTCATGGGGCGAACGCTCCGTGGAGGGCATCGACATCATGCTGGCCATGGACGTGTCGACCAGTATGCTGGCCATGGACATGAGCCCCAGTCCCAACAGGCTTGAGGCTGCCAAGGAGGTGGCGGCAGAGTTTATCTCCGGACGCCCCGACGACAATATCGGACTCACCATCTTCGCCGGCGAGGCATTTACGCAGTGCCCGATGACGGTAGACCACCAGACGCTGCTCAACCTGCTCCACAACGTGAGGACCGACATCGCCAAAAACGGATTGATAGAGGATGGCACCGCCATCGGCATGGGACTCTCCAATGCCGTGGGCCGACTGAAGGACAGCAAGGCAAAGAGCAAGGTGGTCATCCTGCTTACCGACGGCTCCAACAACCGTGGCGACATCTCGCCCATGACGGCAGCGTCGATAGCGAAGAGCCTGGGGGTGAGGGTGTATACCATCGCCGTAGGCACCAATAAGGTGGCACGCTATCCGCTCGAGGTGGGAGGCACCACGCAATACGTGAACGTGCCGGTGGAAATCGACAGCAAGACGCTGAGCGACATCGCTGCCACCACCGACGGGCAGTTCTACCGCGCCACCAACATGGCTGCCCTGAAGCAAATCTACAAGGAAATCGACAAACTCGAGAAGACGAAAATCGACGTCAGGAAATTCAGCAAGTTCTACGAGGCCTACCAACCCTTCGCTCTCTTGGCTATCCTCGCGCTGCTGCTCGAACTGCTGCTCAGAAACACAGTGCTGCGCAGGATACCATAAACCAAAGATGAATTGAATATGTTCAGATTCGAAAGTCCCATATATCTCTACCTGTTGCTCCTGGTGCCTGCCCTGGTGGTCATCAGATACCTCTGCAACAGAAACAAGATGAGAAAACTGAAACGCTTCGGCGACCCAGAACTGCTCAAGGACATGATGCAGGACGTGTCGAAATACCGTCCTACGGTGAAGTTCTGGTTGCTCCTTGCAGCACTCTCTGCCCTCATCTTCGCCATGGCACGCCCGCAGATGGGGTCGCGCATCAGCAGTGAGAAACGACAGGGCGTCGAGGTCATCATCTGCATGGATATCTCCAACTCCATGCTGGCCGAAGATGTGGTGCCATCGCGTCTCGAGAAGAGCAAACTGCTCGTAGAGAACATGGTCGACAAGTTCGTCAACGACAAGGTGGGACTCATCGTCTTTGCCGGCGATGCCTTCGTGCAGTTGCCCATCACCGCCGACTACGTGTCGGCGAAGATGTTCCTGCAGAATATCAGTCCCTCGCTCATCGCCTCTCAGGGCACCGACATCGCCACCGCCATCAACATGGCCATGGTGAGTTTCACGCAAGACGAGAAGGCGGGAAAGGCCATCATCGTCATCACCGACGGCGAGGACCATGAGGGATATGCCCTCGAGGCTGCCAAGGCGGCCAAGGACAAGGGTGTCAAGGTGTTCATGCTCGGCGTGGGCTCTGCCAACGGCGCTCCCATCAAGATGCGCGACGGCAGTTACCTGAAAGACAATACCGGCGAGACCGTCATCACCCGTCTCAACGAGGAGATGTGCAAGCAGATTGCCGAGGCGGGCAGCGGCACGTATATCCATGTCGACAACACCAGTGAGGCGCAGGAACGCCTCGACATCGAGATAGGGAAGATGCAGAAAGGCGACATCTCGACAGTGGTCTACAGCGAGTACGACGAGCAGTTCCAGGCCCTGGCGCTCATCGCCCTGCTGCTGCTCATCATCGAGGTGTGTGTGCTCGAGCGCAAGAACCCATTGCTCAAGAACGTGAAGTTGTTCAACAAGACAAAACCAGGAGGTGAAACTATAGAATCATGAAAAAGACGCTCATCCTGATAGCCCTCCTTGCGGCACTGCTACTCACCATGGCATTGTCGCAGAAGACCACCGACCGGCATCATATAAGGCTGGGAAACCGCCATTTCCTGAAGTCGGAATACGACAAGGCGTATATCGAATACGGCAAGGCCCTTTCCGAGAATCCCGACAACAGCCAGGCGGCCTACAACATCGCCTGCGTGATGACGGCCACACAGAACGACAGTACATTGGCACAGTATGCCAAGGCTGCCGACATGGAGAAAAACGGCATCCGTAAGTCGATGTCATGGCACAACATCGGTGTCATCATGCAGACCAGCCACAAATATGCCGAGGCCATCGAAGCATACAAGAATGCGCTCAGGAGCAATCCTGCCGACGACATGACCCGCTACAACCTCGCCCTGTGCAAGAAACTGCTCGAACAACAGCAACAGCAGCAGAACCAGCAACAGCAGCAAGACCAGAACAACGGCGGTGGCGGACAGGGTCAGGGCGACCAGAAGAAGCAAGACAAGAAACCTGATGCCGACAAGCAGCAAGACAGCGACAACCAGGGCCAGGGCAACAACAACGCCAGGTACTGGGACCAGGTGGGCGACAACTACCAGAACAAGGACCAGCACGACAAGGCTATGGATTCGTATAAGCAGGCGCTCAAAAACAACCCCGGCGACCAGCATGCCCAGGACCGTATGAAGAAGTCGGAGCAGAAACTCAAGGAGCAGCAACAGCAGCGCCAGCAGGAATACGACAAGCAGCACCAACCGCAGCAACAGCAGCAGAACCAGGACCAGAGTCAGGACAATCAAAACAAGAACAACAACAATAACAATAACAAGCCGCAGGATGCCCAACAACCCCAACAGGGGCAGGAAAGTCAACAGCAACCTCAGGGACAGCCAGCAGGACAGATGAGTCAGGACAACGCACAACGACTCCTCGAGGCTGCGATGCAGCAGGAGAAACAGACTCAGAAACGACTGCAAGGGGCCATGCAACAGCCTCCCCGGAAACGGTTAGGCAAGAATTGGTAAAAGAACAGAATAAGAGTGAAAATGAAAAGATATACATTCTTCTTCCTCATGATGATGCTCGTCAGCACTGTCTCAGCACAGAGAATCATCGTCCACGCCCCCGCAAGGGTGGCGGCGGGAGAGACGTTCAAACTCGAATACACCATCAACTCCACCGATATGAACGGGGGGTTGCAGATAGGCAAGATGCCCGAGGGACTCGAGGTTGTCTACGGACCGAGTGTCTCGCAGCAGCAGAGTTATACCGTGGTCAACGGACATGCCAGCAGTTCGGCTTCCATTACCTATACTTATATGCTGCTCGGCACAAGAAGCGGTTCTTACACCATTCCCGCCGCACATGCCAATATCGGCGGACATAACCTGACATCGGAGACAGTGAAGGTGAATGTGGTGGGAAGTGCTCCCGCGGCCCACAACCAGGGCACTACCTTCCATCAGGAGGAGGAACAACGGCCCAACCTCAGGAGCGCGGGCTCAGCCATCTCGGCAAACGACCTTTTCATCCGCGTGAGTGCCAACAAGACTCATGTGCACGAACAGGAACCGGTATTGCTTACTTATAAGGTGTATACCTTGGTGGAACTGACCCAACTCGAGGGTAAGATGCCCGACCTCAATGGATTCCATTCGCAAGAGGTGGAACTGCCTCAGCAGAAGTCATTCCATGTGGAGAATGTCAACGGCAGAAACTACAGGTGCGTCACCTGGAGCCAGTATGTGATGTACCCACAGATGACGGGAAAACTCGAGATTCCGAGCATCACCTTCAAGGGCATCGTGGTGCAGGAGAACAGGAATGTAGACCCCTTCGAGGCTTTCTTCAACGGTGGTTCGGGGTATGTGGAGGTAAAACGTGATATAGTGGCACCGGGACTTACCATACAGGTCGACTCGTTGCCCACTCGTCCTGCCAACTTCTCTGGTGGCGTGGGCAAGTTCAATATCTCGGCGCAACTCGATAAGGCCGAGGTGAAGGCGGGCGACCCCGTTACCCTCCGCGTGGTGGTGGGTGGCGTCGGCAACCTGAAACTCATCAAGGAACCGGTAGTGGAATTTCCCAAGGACTTCGAGAAATACGACCCGAAGGTGACGGAGAAGACCCGCCTCACTGCCAATGGCGTGGAGGGCAACATGGTCTACGACTTCCTCGCCGTGCCGAAGAACAAGGGTGATTACGAGATCCCTGCCGTGGAGTTCACTTACTACGATACCGGCACCAACTCCTACAAGACCATCAAGACGCAGCCTTTCTCCCTCAAGGTGGCGGCGGGCGACGGCACGGCATCAGTGAGCGACTACTCCGACCTCAGAAACAAGGACATCCACCCCATCAAGAAAGGCTTGGCGAATATCCACAAGGCCGATGAGTTCTTCTTTGGCTCTGGTGCCTACTGGGTATGGATAGCGCTGCCTCTGGCCATCTTCCTCGCCCTGTTGGTGATGTTCCGCAAACGGGCCATCGACAATGCCAACATCAGCAAGATGCGCGGGAAGAAAGCCAACAAGGTGGCAACGAAACGTCTGCGTACCGCCAACCGGCTCCTGCTCAATGGCGAGAACGGGAAGTTCTACGACGAGGTGCTCAGGGCATTGTGGGGATATGTGGGCGACAAACTCAATATGCCCGTAGAACAACTCTCGCGCGACAATGTGAGCGACCAACTCGCGCAGCGGGGTGTCGACGATGCCACCGTGACGAAGTTTGTAGAGGCGCTCGACGAATGTGAGTTTGAACGCTATGCGCCGGGCGACCCGGCAGGCAACATGAGCAAGACATTCGAGTCGGCCATGACGGCCATCATGAAAATTGAAGAGGCAATGAAATCAAGGAAGAAAAACCATGCTTCTGCCATGGCGGTGGTGCTCCTCGCCATGTTGCTGCCCATGCAGGCCATGGCGGTGACAAAGGCCAATGCCGACGCCGAATATACCAAAGGCAACTACCAGCAGGCCATCAAGGACTATGAGGAACTGCTCAAGCAGGGCGTGAGTGCCGAACTCTACTACAACCTCGGCAACGCCTACTACAGGGCTGACAACATCACGCGGGCCATCATCAACTACGAGCGGGCGTTCATGCTCTCTCCCGGTGACGAGGATATCCGTTTCAACCTGCAACTGGCGCAGTCGAAGACCATCGACAAGATAGCACCGGCCTCGGAGATGTTCTTCGTCACGTGGTATCAGTCGCTCGTCAATCTTACCAGTGTCGACAGATGGGCGTATGTGGCCATCGTGAGCATCATCCTCGTGCTGCTGCTCGTGCTCATATACCTCTTCGCCGATAATCTCAGACTGAGAAAGGTGGGCTTCTTCGGGGCGATAGCATTCCTCGTGCTCTTCATCCTCGCCAATATCTTCGCCTATCAGCAGAAGCGTCAACTCGAAAACCGCAACGGCGCCATCGTCATTGCACCGTCGGCGAGCGTGAAGAAGACACCTGCCGACAACTCGGAAACCACTTTCGTACTCCATGAGGGAACGAAGGTGAAAATCACCGACAAGTCTATCAGCAAGTGGGTGGAGATAGAGATAGCCGACGGCAGAAACGGTTGGGTGACCAACGACAGGATAGAGGAGATTTGAACCGCTGAGAGATGGATATCCAAGGCATCATAGAGACCGACAGGCAACTGCTGGGCGTGTTCAACGGAAACCATTCGGCTTTCTTCGACACGCTCATGGCAACCCTCACGGCGGGACCCACCTGGATTCCCCTCTATATCGCCTTGCTCTATCTCGTGGTGAAAAACAACGAGACCATTACGCAGATTATGGTCATCCTGTGCAGCGTGGCCCTTTGCCTGTTCATCACCGTGTTTGTCACCGAGGAAGTGGTGAAGCCGATGGTGGCGCGGCCCCGGCCCCTCGTCGACCCCAAGTGGGGCTACCTGTGGCATGTGGTGGGCGAGCGCAAGGCCAACGCCTACAGTTTCTTCTCAGCACATGCCTCAAACACTTTCTGCATAGCGGTGCTCCTCTCGCTCATCATTCGCAACAAGGTCTTCACATGGCTCATGGTGACATGGTCGCTCATCAACTGCTACACCCGGCTCTACCTTGCCATGCACTATCCTTCCGACATCGTCGTCGGACTGGCTTTTGGTGCCCTGGCAGGCACGTTGTCCTATCTGGTCTACAGCCTCGCCTTCAGGCAGGTCTCTGCCAAGCAGCATTTCATCTCGTCGCAATACACCAAGTCGGGATACAACCTCACCGACATCGATATCGTGGCGTTCGTGCTTGTTGCCACCATCTTCTTGGCCATCATTATCTCACTGATGATGCAGTAAAATATGTAATATGACCAATCCTAACGATACAAAAAACATCTCCATCAGCGACTACGACTACCCTCTGCCCGACAGTCGTATCGCGAAATTCCCTCTGGCCCGGCGCGACCAGTCGAAACTCCTCTTGTATAACAAAGGCGTGGTGAGCGAGGACGTCTTCGCCAACCTCCCCAACCATATCCCTGCCGGGTCGCTCATGGTGTTCAACAACACCAAGGTCATCATGGCACGCTTGCTCTTCCGGAAGACCACGGGGGCGCTCATCGAGGTGTTCCTCCTCGAACCCCTAGAGCCGGCCGACTATCAGGTGGCGTTTCAGGTTTCAGGACAGTGCGAGTGGTGCTGCCTGGTGGGCAACCTGAAGAAATGGAAGGAGGGCACCCTTGAGAGAGAGGTGGAGGTGAACGGCAAGAAGACACGTTTCACCGCCCAGCGCGTGGGAGAGACGAAGACCGGACAGCGGGTGCTGTTTGGCTGGGACCATCCCGAGGTGTCGTTTGCCGAACTCATCGACGCGGTGGGCGAACTGCCCATACCGCCTTACCTGAACAGGAAGTCGGAGGAGAGCGACAAGACCACTTACCAGACGGTGTACTCGAAAATCAAGGGCAGCGTGGCGGCTCCTACGGCCGGTCTGCATTTCACTAAGGAGGTGCTGCAGGCGCTCGACGTGAAAGGCGTGGAGCGCGAGGAACTCACGCTCCATGTGGGGGCGGGCACGTTCAAGCCGGTGAAGAGCGCGCATATCGAGGGACATGAGATGCACAGCGAACATTACCGCGTGGGACGGGATACACTCCATAAACTGCTCAAGCATCACTGCGAGGCAGTGGCAGTGGGCACCACCAGCGTGAGGACGCTCGAAAGCCTCTATTATGTGGGGGTGAAGTTGCATGAGAACCCCGACGCGTCGCCCGAGCAACTGCATGTGCGACAATGGGAACCCTACGAGCGTGAGTATCATCTCTCGGTGGAGGAGGCGATAGGCGAAATCGTGGCGTATCTCGACCGCAACGGCGAGCAGGCGCTCCACGCATCCACGCAAATCATCATCGCCCCAGGCTATGAATACAAAATCGTGAAACGGCTCGTCACCAATTTCCATCAGCCCAAGAGCACGCTCCTGCTGCTCGTCAGCGCATTCGTCAAGGGCGACTGGAGGAAAATCTACGACTATGCCCTGAGCCATGACTTCCGTTTCCTGAGTTACGGTGACAGTTCCTTATTGGAACCATAAATCTCAAACCTCAAATGTCGTGCAAGTTGAAGGTAGACGAAAGCTTGCTTTCAGTATGCTGAAACGCAGCCGACATTCGGCCGAAGGTCAAACCTCAAATCTCAAACCAAAAAGAATATGAAAATCGGAGATAAAGTAAGATTCCTAAGCGAGACTGGTGGCGGCACTGTTGCCGGTTTCCAAGGAAAGAACATCGTGCTCGTGGAAGACGAGGACGGATTTGAGATACCCACTCCCATCAACGAGGTGGTGGTAGTAGAAACCGACGACTATAATATCGCACGCGTGCATACCTCGGCAGTGCCGGGCATGCAGAAACCCAAGAGCGTGGAGAAGCCGAAAAAGAATGATGACGACGACTACGACCCTGCCGACCGCCCCATCACTTTCAAGGCTCCGGTAGAGGAGCGCAAGGGGGGCGACGCTCTCACGGCTTTTCTCGCTTTCGTGCCTATCGATACCCGGCAGATGACCACAACGCCTTTCGAGTCGTATTTCGTCAACGACAGCAACTACTACATGCGGTTCACTTATCTCGTGGCAGAGGGCAACAGTTGGCGGATGAAGTTCACGGCAGAGGTGGAACCCAATACCAAACTCTTCGTCGAGGAGTTCACCAAGGCGCAACTCAACGACATGGAGAGGTCGTGCGTGCAGATTCTGGCATACAAACGTGAGAAGAACTTCGTCGTCAAACCGTCTATCGACGTGCAGTTCCGTGTCGACCCCGTGAAATTCTACAAACTGCACACCTTTCAGGAGAACGATTTCTTCGAGACCCCGGCCCTGCTCATCCCACTCGTGGAGAACGATGTGCCGCGCCGCCCGCTCGTCGTCGATGCCCAGTCGCTGAAGAAGGAGATGTATGCCGGCAAACCGACGGCCGACAGCCGACAGCAGGGGAGGGGAGAGGCTCTCGTCAGACGTTATGACGACGCGCAGAGCAAGGGCAAGACCCCACAGCGGAAGACCGGCCCCGACATCGTCGTGGTAGACCTCCATGCCTCTGAGGTGCTCGACACCACCGCAGGGCTGTCGCCCGCCGACATCCTCAACTACCAACTCGACATCTTCCGTAAGACCCTGGAACAGTATAAGTCGAAGAAAGGACAGAAGATTGTCTTCATCCATGGGAAAGGTGAGGGAGTGCTCCGCAGGGCCATCATCAGCGACCTCAACTACCGCTACAAGAAATACACCTTCCAAGACGCCTCGTTCCAGGAATATGGATATGGTGCCACCCAAGTCACCATCCGCTGACAATCAGCAGGTTGCGCCAGCCAATAGAAGGACTGTAGAGGGAACGGGCCTGGAGGGTATCTACTCAGCATCCCCCGGTAAATATGTCCGGCGAATCAGAAAAAGAGTCGCCTACGGTGAGAACCAACGGTCCCACCCTAAAAGTACCCTGACCGCTGGTTCTGCCCTGGGGCAGAACTGATTTGCATGATTTGTGACGATTTGTAAGATTTCTGCCCCGAAGGGGCACTCCTAAGTATATTTTTTGAGGGTGCTGAATAGTTACTCTGGAGGAGGACTTAGCAAAAAACGAAAAAATCACTATTTTTGGAAAAAAAAACACCAAAAACTTGCAAGAGATAAAAAAATACCCTACCTTTGCACCGCATTTGAGAGTAAATGCTGCGGTAAGTCAACCGGAAAGGAAG